>Ga0137379_10000054_pt1 | contig 90301 bp, 60 predicted proteins | sample SagtaG_18_FD_104812 | JGI IMG/M metagenome (GOLD analysis project Ga0137379, IMG submission 104812) | Vadose zone soil microbial communities from Sagehorn Ranch, Mendocino, California, USA - Sage2_L_80_16 metaG | ecosystem: Environmental > Terrestrial > Soil > Vadose zone | place: USA...
AATTGGGCCGGAGCCGGAGTTGCGCGACCTCTTGGACGAACACCTGGAAAACGAAGACCTGCCCATCGTCATCCATCATGCCTCGGAACGAATTGGCATGGACGAGAAGGCCGCTCAGGCGTACCGGACCAAGAAAGACAGCTCCATGCGCGTCGGCCTGAAGCTTGTACACGATCGCAAGGTCGCCGGCTTTGTGACTGCGGGCAACACTGGCGCGGCAATGGCGACGGCCAAAGGGGTGCTGGGAGCGCTGCCCGGAGTGGATCGCCCGGCGCTGGCGACACCGATGCCGAGCTCGACCGGAAATCCATGCGTGCTGCTGGATGTGGGCGCAAACGTGGATTGCAAGCCGCACAATCTGGAACAGTTCGCCGTGATGGGCGAGATGTATGCACGGAGCGTGCTCAAAATCACGAATCCGCGCGTGGGACTGCTTTCGATCGGCGAGGAAGAGACCAAGGGAAACGATCTGACGCGTGAAGCCTTCCCACTGCTAAAGGCGCTGCCCATCAAATTCATCGGCAATGTCGAGGGGCGAGACATTTTCAGCGGCCAGGCGGACGTAATCGTCTGCGATGGCTTTGTGGGGAATGTGGCGCTGAAGACCAGCGAGGGTGTGGGCAGGTTTGTGCGCGATGTGCTGCGCGAATCGCTCACACGAACGGTGACGGCAAAGGTGGGAGCACTTCTATCCCGGCAGGCGTTCAACGAATTTCGCCGCCGTCTCGATTACAGAGAATATGGCGGCGCTCCGCTGCTCGGAGTGCGCGGCATTTGCATCATTGGCCACGGCTCTTCCAACGATCGTGCCATCTTCAACGGCATTCGCGTGGCGTATGAGTTTGCCCACTCGGGAACGAATGCGCGGATCGAGCAGGAATTTGCGAGCAACGCGCACCGTCAGAATTCGGTCGCGGGGGCGAAGCCCGGCGCCACGCTGCAGTAGTGGCCTGACCCCATGCATTCAGAAAAAAATCCAGAGGCGCCAGATCTATTTGCCCAGTGGGCAAGCGAGTTGGCCTGCCCCGCGTGTCTCGGTGCGCTGCGCGCCGAAGAGAGCAACGTTGTCTGCACCGCATGCGGACGCAGCTATCCGCTCGTGGACGGCATTCCAGTGCTGATCGCAGAGCGGGCGAAGCAAGCCGATTTGTAAAGCCGCGATCTGAAATTTTCCTTTATCGTGATGCTGCTTTCGGGTCGCTCATTTGTGGCTGGACCTGTTTGTAGCCGGCCGGTATCGCGAAGTGCGCAGGGTCCACGGGGTCAGAAGAGAAATTGGTGATGGTGGTCTGCGACTCCATTAGAACTGAGCTGGTTGGCGGGGCCTGACTGGTGCTTGGATCGGGCGGCGGGTCGGCCTTCTTCTTTTTGCCGAATCCTCCAAAGCTGCCCAGGCCGCCGAGGCGACTGGAAATCATGGAAGCCGCGCTCTGCTTGGCGATATCACCCCCGCTGGGCATGGCGGGCGATGAGTTCGCGGGAAGCGGAGCTTCAGAGGCCGCAGGCAACGGCTTGCCATCGGTCGTCGCGCCCATACGCATGATCTGCATGATAGGGACGCCCTGAATCTTCTGCATCTCTTTGGCCATGTCGCCGAGGGCCTGCGTCGCGCCGGGGTTCTGGGCGAGCATCTTGCTCATGTCCACTCCAACTCCGCCGGACATCACGCCCATTTTTTCGGCCATGCGCACATAGAACTCGCGAACCTGTTTGTACCCGGGAATCTCGGGCACGAGCCACATGTCGTTGGTGATTGCCATCGCCCCGGTCTGCTGGGTCTTCTGATCGGTTCCAATCATCATCATGGTCAGGATGGCTTCCTTGGTATCGAGGCCGCTGATCTGCTTCTCCGCGCCGGTATTGCGCACGTGAACGTCGTAAGTGACCTTAACGTCGTCCGGCTTGGTACTGCCGGGTGCGGTGGGAGCGGGATGTTCGGCCCGTGCCTTTTCCATCTGCTGCTGAGCCTGCGCAAGCTGATCCCTGATCTGCTGGAAGGTCATGACCGTGTAGGTCCGCTTCGTGGTGTCGACGTTGGCGATGGTCTCCGCATCGAGATCGATGATCTCGATGCGATCGGGAGCGACGTTCGCCATGCGGTTCCCTTTGATATAGATGCTCGATGTGATGGGTTCCTCTGCTTTGCGAGCTTGAGAGCTGAAGGCCCCGGCCATCTTCATCATGGCCATCATGGAGCCCCCGGTGATCTGAGTGGTCTGCTGATAGCTGTAGTCGGCGAAGACGGAGGCGGGCACGGCGGCGACGATTGCCGCGATGGTCAGTTTTTGAAAGATACGCATGGAAACCTCGCAATTGAGGAGTTGCAAAAGGTAGATCGATTTGAATGGAAGGGAACGAAAACAGCAGACGGCGCGAGTATACGCAGAGGTGATATTGGCAGTCAACGGGGATGCAGGCCTGCGACCGTACCGAAACGCGTGTATCCCTTGTATCCCTTGTATCCCATGTATCCCCTGTATCCGTTGATAAGCAACATATCGACATCTCCCCAGACGAAATTTGAATTTCACGAGCGATCGCACGCGTGAGGGGGATATTCTCTCCGCGCCTTTACTGATTGTGAGTGGGGGGTGGGGATCGTTACAGATTGCGAGGTGGATTGAGGTGGACTGAGGCGAATTGAGCTGGACTGAGTTGGACTGATCCCGTGTTTCAGCGGGAGACATGAGGCACCGGCGATTCACGTCGGTGTCCGTGTAGGGCCGGGCGTCCACGTCCGTCCAGCCCTACCTGCGTTTCCGGAGCTGCTGCTTCAGTTGACCGCGTTCACGGCGATTGCTGTCAGAGTAGCGACCGCGGCTCCGTGGTACGTTCCACAAGTCACGGCGATCGTCGTGTTGGCCGGGACATTCAGAGCGGTAAACTGGAATGGCTGCGACACCGAACCGGCAGCGTTACCAGCCCCCGCAAATATCCCAGGATTCGAGTCACTATGGATTCCGTTTACATCGAGTTCGCAATCGAAATGCTGCTCCGAGCCGTCAAAGTTTACCAGAAAATCTTTACCGAAAATGAGATAGCTTCCCGCCGGAACTGTCACAGAGGCGACCGTGACCTGGCTATTGTTGATGTCCGCATCCCCGGTAGCCGTATAGGCGTGCCCCACGCCATTCGCTCCTGCGGGGCCCTGTGGACCCGTCGGTCCGGTTGGACCCGCAGGACCCGTTCCTCCGGTTGCTCCCGTCGGCCCCATAGGACCCATCGGACCTTGCTGACCAATCAACTCGGCGCGATTGTGCACCACCGAGCCATCCGGGAAAATCAACGCGCTGCCCGTGCCCTCCATCCTGATGTTTCCCAACACGTCCAGCTTGGCCTGGGGAGCGGCGGTGCCGATGCCGATATTTCCCAGGTACTCGAATATACCGGAGTTGCCGATGGTGTAGTTGTCGAGGAACTTGGTGAAATAGCCCGCCGTCCCCGCGCCTTTAATTGTGTTGAGGCTGCTTGCGGCTTTGACCTGGGTCTGGCTTGCCGATGACACGAGGAACGCGACGATAATCGCCGCGAGCGCGGCAGCGCCGGTTTTTACTGCGTTTGTGGGTTTGCTGCGGTTTGCTTGCCAGAACTGCCGTACTCGTTTCATCGTGCTCTCCCTTTGAGTTTTCCAGATTGAGTTCCCAAGAAGCTTGATTCATGCTGCTGTTCGTTGCAGGCAGTGCTCTCTCGCGATAACCAGTTTCGTGACGGCGTCGAGAATCTCCAGTTGTTTGCAATGAGAGTGATATTGGTCGCTATCCCCCATGAATGTCCTTAGAATTTCCTGAGACTTTCCTTATATTTTCGTGAGAATGCTACTGCAGCCGGCTGGCGGTGGCGGATGCGCATCCGGAGAGGAGCAGCGCGCCGGTGGTGTCGTAGAACTGGACGACGGCCTCGTCAGCGAATTGGCTGGCGTCGCTGTTGAGGGTAATGGTGTGGGAGATTTTCTGGGTGCCCTGCGTGAACAACCCGCCGGTGAAGAGGATGTAGGCGACGTCGCTGGCGGCGTAGGTGCCGTTCGCGGACAGGGACCATGTGCCGAAACCGGCGCTGCGTTGGCCTACGAGGAAGCCTGGGTTGGAGGTGGTTTCGGTGAGCGTGCCGCCGCGCGAGAAGAGGAGTATGGAGGAGAACGGCGGACGCTTGACGCCGGTGGAGCAGTTGTACTGGGTGACGGTGACCCACCATGCTCCGGTGAGGCCAGTGGGAGATTGGTCGGACTGGGCGCTGGCTGCGGGTGCGAGGGCGATCGATGAGGCGGCGATGGCGAAGGCCGCGAGAGTGGTGGCGAGGCTGGATCTGACGAATTTGAACATTGGGCGAACTCCTTGAAGGGATTTGGGTTGCTACTGCATGGTCAAGGTAGCCCGAGCGAGGTTGCGGAGTCTTGATGAGGAGTTGAGGATTCATGCCGGATTTGTTGAGGAGTGTTGGCGGGCGCCTGCTAGAATCGCGGCACACTCTGGCGGGGATATGGCAGGGAAATCTCAGGTTACATATGAGTTTGCGGAGTTTCGGCTGCTGCCTCGAGAGAGGCAGCTGGTGTGCGGCGACCGTGCGGTGAAGCTGCAGCCAAAGGTGTTCGATACGCTGCTGATGCTGGTGGAGAATCACGGCCGGCTTGTGGACAAAGACAATTTCCTAAAGGGGCTTTGGCCGGACACGTTTGTGGAAGAAGCGACGCTGGCGCACTGTGTCTCTGAACTGCGGCGAACGCTGCGGAAGGAGGGCGACGGCACCGAATTCATTGAGACTGTCGCCAAGCGCGGGTACCGGTTTCTGGTGCCTGTGAAGACGACGGAGCTGAGAACGCCGGATGAACCGAATACGGGTTCGGTGATGGCAGTGTTGCCGTTTGAGAACCTGGGCCCGAAAGTGGCGCCAGAGGCAGACCGGGAGTACCTGGCAGATGGATTGACCGAAGAAGTGATCGCCGCGCTGGGGCAGATTGATCCGGCACGGCTGAGCGTGATTGGACGAACGACAGTGATGGCGTACAAGCGCACGACGAAGTCGCTGCAGGAGATCGGGCGCGAACTTGGGGTAGCTTTTCTGGTGGAGAGTTCGCTGCGAAGCGAAGGCGGCCGCATCCGGGTGACATCGAAGCTGGTGAGGGCGAACGACCAGGTGCAGATCTGGTCAGCCACGTACGACAGCGAGCCGAGGAGCATGCTGGCATTTCAGCGCGAACTGAGCACGACGATTGCACAGCAGATCCGGCTGCGGCTTTCGCCGAAACGGTTGGACGCCCTGGCGCGTAGGCAGGCACACAATCCTGAGGCTTATGACGCTTATCTGCAGGGTCGCTACTACTGGAACCTGTTTACGCCGGTGACTTCGCGTAAGGCGGTTGAATGCTATCAGCGTGCGACGCAGCTCGATCCGAATTATGCGTTGGCATGGTCGGGGTTGGCGGATGCGTTTGCTTCGACGCCGATCCACGCGGACGCTCGGCCGCATGATGTGTGGGAAAAGGCCCGGCGTGCGGCGGCGCAGGCAGTGGCGGCGGAGCCGGAACTGGCAGAGACGCAGACTTCGCTGGGAATTGTGAAGTTCTGGCTGGACTGGGACTGGGCGGAGGCGGAAGCCGCGTATCGCAGAGCGATTGCGATCGATCCGAACTACTCGCTGGCCTACCGGTTTCTGGGGATCGTGCTGGGACATGTGGGACATCGCGAGGAAGAGGCGCGGCAAGCGATGGAGCGCGCCCGGGCGCTCGATCCGCTGCAGGCGATGCATCATGCGCTTTCTGCGCAAGTCGCGTTCATGGCGAGAGACTACAGGGCAGCGATCGAGTATGCGCGACAGGCTGGGGTGGTGCTGGCGGATTTCTGGGTGGCGAATCTGCAAATGGCGCAGGCCTATGAACAACTGGGTGAGGATGCGCTGGCGCTGGAATCGCTGAGTCGCGGCGCGGGAGTTGGTGGCGAGAACAGTAAGGTGATTGGGTTACGCGGCTACCTGCTGGCGAAAATGGGGCGGGCGGAAGAAGCGCGGGAGGTGCTAAAGACGCTGGAGACCCTCTCAAGGGAGCGCTATATGCCGGTGTTTGCGAGAGCGCTGGTACATGCGGGGCTCGGCGAACACGATCTGGCATTCGCGTGGCTCGATCAAGCCGTGGATCATCACGACGTGCATCTGACTGCGTTGCCAACCGATCCAAAATGGGATGCGCTGCGCGGCGACGAACGGTTTGCAGAGGTCCTGCGGCAGTGCGGGTTGCCGTATGCGGAGAGGCGTGGGTGACAGCGCTGTGGTTCGCGCATTCCCATGTCTCAAAGGCGAGACATGGGGCACACCACCCCGCATCGGGGACTCACACACTTAACGGTTCGTAAGCCGCACTACTTGTCCTACGGGCACGATGGCTGCGCCATTGGAAACGAAGACGCTGCCGTCGGGCCCAACCGCAACACCGGCTGGGAAAAGCAGCGTTCCACCCGTCAAAGACGTGTGCACATCAGGGGTTGCGAATGGGATCTTCACCACATCTCCGTTGCTGAAGTGCTGTGTGGTAATCAACTGGGAAGCGTAAAAGCTGCCGTCCGGTCCAAAGGCGCATCCATTGATCGGCCACAGCCCGGTTGCCCACGGCGTCGCAACGCTCAGGACTTTGCTCATGTCGCTGGGATCGGCTTGACTGGGATCGACACGGTAGACGATCGCCTTATGACCGAATGCCAGGCTGTCCCTCAGGGCCAGGGTTCCAATATAGAGAGCTCCATCCGGTCCCTGTGCAACGCAGGTTGGCGTCGCATCGGCGATGACGTTATTTGGGAAGTATGCAAGGATTTCGATCGATCCATCGGGACGTATCTGGTTCAACGTGTTCGTAGCCGCATCAACAACGTAGATGTGGCCCGGGAGCGCCAGCACACCGTAGGGATTGGCGTCGGGAAAGTCGTGCGGCGCCAGGTCGAAGTGGCCGTTGGCCCAGTCATAATCGAAGTCGCCAACGTCAACGACATCGAGCGCTTGACCGGCCTGGCTGACTTTGAGCAGATGCCCCAGTAACAAACCGGAAGCGCCAATTTTCTCGTTGGCGAGCCCCATGATCGCGTAGATATCGCCATTGCCCAGCGCCGAGATCCCAGCCGGGCCAACCATTTCGCCCTCCTCGCCAGCGGCAACAAGACCCGTGACCAGGTCTCGCGTTGAAGGACTCGCCGACAAAGGATTCTGGATCTCGGTGATTTTGCCGTTATCACCGGTCCCGGTTTGAGTGACATACAGCTTACCGCCTGGCCCAAAGGCGAGTCCGCGCGGTCCTTGCAGTCCTCCGGCGACGACGGAGAACTGGCCGGAAGCCGAATTCGGCAGGAACGTTAGAAGCGTAAGCAGCAGCGCTGGGATAGCAATGGCGACTGATCTTTTCATGATGCAACCTCCTGTTTGCGATTGAATTTCTCTTGCTGAGAAGGGACCGCCTTTCATCCATACTCCAGTGCTATCGGGCGTGTCCTTACAAATAGCTGCAGTTTTCCTGATAGAATCCTCAAATCCTCTCTGGTCTTGAATATGCCTCCCTCCAACCGGCAGATTTACGAGTTTGGCGAATGGCGACTCGACCCCGCCGAACACCTGTTGCTGCATCGGGGCGCCTCGGTCCCGCTGACTCCGAGGGTCTTCGAGACCTTGCTCCTGTTGGTCGAAAACGCCGGGCGCCTGGTCACCAAGGACGAATTTATGAAGCGGGTCTGGGCCGACGCCTTTGTCGGAGATTTGGCCCTTACCCAAAACATCTCGCAGTTGCGGAAAGCGCTGGGCGATGCGGCGGCCATCGAGACTGTTCCCAAAAAGGGTTACCGCTTCCTGCAAATTGTGAGGCTAGCGGAAGCGGCGACGATTCGGGAAGGCGAGGAAGACAAAGAGAGCGCCGCGGAGAGTACAACTTCTTCGGTTGTCTCAGAGGCAAATCTTTCGACGGCTTCTTCGGGCGGTCGTGCGCGCACCCGCCTGCCTGCGTCCGGCTGGCGCTGGGTGATTGGTGTTGCGGTGGTCGTGTTTTTTGCGCTGACCGCAAACCTTATTTACACTCGCGGACGAAACGTGCGGGCTGTTGCGACCCCCTCGATCCGTTCCCTCGCGGTGCTTCCCCTGCAGAATCTCTCCGGCGATCCCAATCAGGAATATTTTGCCGACGGAATGACCGAAGAACTGATCACGGATCTGGCGCAGATTCACTCTCTCCGGGTCATCTCCAGGACTTCCGTGATGCAGTTCAAACATACCAACAAGAAGTTGCCTGAGATCGCGGCTGAACTTGACGTGGATGCGGTCGTCGAAGGCTCAGTCGTGCGGGCGGGCAATAGCGTGCGCGTTACTGCCCAGCTACTGGATGCCCGCCGCGACCGGCATCTCTGGGCAGCCAGTTACGAACGCGATATACCAAACATTCTGGAGTTGCAGGGGCAGGTTGCAAGGACCATTGCCGATCAGGTCAATGCCAAACTCACGCCTCAGGAAGGAGAAGCCCTTGCGAAGCGCCGTCCGACCAACCCTGAAGCCTACGATGCTCTGTTGACAGGCCGCTTCCTCTTCAACCGGCGGAACGCTGCGGATGTGGAGAAGGCTCTGGGTTATTTCCAGCACGCGGTCGACCTTGATCCAAACAATGCTCAAGCGTGGGCGGCACTGGGAAGCTGCTACACATCGTTGGGCTCGGATCTGGGAGTTGCGGACCCTGCGAAGGTGCTTCCCCAGGCGCGAGCGGCCTTGACCAAGGCCCTCGCACTCAATCCCAATCTCGCCGAGGCGCACTCAACCCTCGGGTGGATTAAGCTTTGGTACGACTGGGACTGGAGGGGTGCAGAACAGGAGTTCCGCCGGTCCTTGGAATTGGATCCCAACAGTTCGGTAGCTCATAGGGACTACTCGCACTACCTGCAGCTAAGGAAACGATTCGATGAGGCTGTCGAAGAAAACAAGCGCGCCATCGACCTTGCCCCGCTCGATATTCTTCCTTCGATACACATGGCATGGCTGTATGTGGATGCCCGGGAGGGCGTGAAAGCCGTGGAGCAAAGCAGGCACGTGCTGGAGATGGATCCCGCTTTCACTGGCGCGTATCTTATGCTCGCCGGAGGGTATGAACTGCAAGGAGAGTGGAAAGAGGAGTTGGCGGCGATTAAGCGGGCCAAGGGACTCTATCCTGGCGCATACTTCGGCACGGTCGCCTATGTTCAGGCTGTCTCCGGCAACAAGCTGCGAGCAAAGGCAGCTTTCACAGAGCTCACCGAGTTTTCCCGGCACAATTACGTATCTCCACTGGATTTTGCAAGCTACTATGCCGCGTTAGGCGATCGGAACAAAGCCTTCGAATGGCTCAACAGGGCCTATCGGGAGCGCGCAACGGGAATGATCAGCATCGAGGTGAATGACCGGCTCGATAATTTGCGGCCCGACCCTCGATTCCGAGAGTTGGAGCGGCGCGTCGGTTTCTAGAACTCGACTGCTTCACTTGGCACATCCCTTCGCAAACAACGCCGTGAGCTCCGAAATATAGAGAGTTTCTTCGGCAAAGGTGAACGTCCCGTGATCGATCACCTCGCGCGCAGCGTGGAGAAAAGCGGTGAGGGCGGCGCGGCTGAACGCGGAGCCGAGACTGATGCGGCGCACGCCAAGATCGCCGAGTTGCTGGACGGATAACGGCGGCGCTCCTTTCATTCCCATGAGCACATTGACGGGCTTTGAGACCGAGGCACACACAGCTCGGATGTCGTCGGGTTGCGTGATGCCGGGTGCGTAAAGAACTTCGGCGCCGGCTGCTTCGAAGGCCTGCAGGCGGCGAATGGTGTCGTTGAGATCAGGGCGGCCGTGGAGATAGTTTTCCGCGCGAGCCACGAGCATGAACGGAAATGGCAATGCGCGGGCGGCAGATGCCGCTGCGGCGATACGCTCGACCGCATGCTGGAAGTCGTAGATGGGGTGGTCGGGGTCGGTGGTGGCGTCTTCGATGGAGCCGCCGACGAGGCCCGCTGTTTCGGCGGCGAGGCGAATGGTTTCCGCTGCATCCTCCGGGGTGTGGCCGTAGCCATTTTCGAGATCGGCGGCGACGGGCAGATCTGTCGCGTCGGCAATGGACTTCGCATTGGCCAATGCTTCTTCGCGGCTCACGCTTGCCGTGCCATCGCGACGGCCGAGAGTGAAGGCCAAGCCTGCGCTGGTCGTGGAGAGAGCGGCAAAGCCAAGGCCGGAAAGGATGCGGGCCGATCCCGCGTCCCACGGGTTGCCAATGACGAAGGGCAGGTTACGTTGATGAAGGGCCTGGAAGACGGCTGCTTTTTCAGCTTGAGTCGGCATGGCATTCACGCTCGTATGACTGCATGTTAGCTGACCGGAGTCGGACGCGACACCAGCTAACACGTGCCGCTTGGTCGAGGGGCGGTTCCAGATTCCTGCATCGGCATGGTTTGGGGAGTGGGGAGCGTGTAGTTGGTAAAGCCGGCGAGATTGTTCGCACACTCGGTGATCATGCCGGGCAGCGCAGCGGTCGTTGACGGCAACGAAGGGATGGAGGTGTCGACCTTCGTGAAGTTGAAGGCGCTGGTCATATCTCCGACGGTGGCGCGACGCCAGGCTGACAGGTTTGGCACTTCGGCGCCGAAACGCGTCTCGAGGAAGCGAAGAACCGAGGTGTGGTCGAACAAGCCGGAGGAGACGAATCCACCGCGGCTGAAGGGCGAGATGATCATCATCGGCACGCGACAGCCGAGGCCAATGGGGCCGGTGATCGCAGGATTGCCCACGACGCTGGGATCAGGAACGGCTGGCGCGGTAACGTATTCGCCGGGAGTGCCTGGAGGCGCTGTCGGCGGAGGCACGTGATCGAAGAAGCCACCGTTTTCATCGTAAGTGGCAAACAGAACTGTCTTTGCCCAGGCGGCTGGATTGGCCATCAGGGCAGAGACGATTGCGGACAGCGTGTTTTCCCCGAAGAGCGAAGGCGATGGCGGATGATCGGAGCTGATCACCGAGCCTGTGATCCACGAAACCTGGGGCAGGTTTCCGGAGACAGCGTCCGCTACGAAGTCAGTTGGAAATTGCGGCTGGAATGCGTTCTTGTAGAGCGGGGAGGTGGTGTCCTGGAAGTTCTTGAAGTAAGGAAGGACATTGTCAGAATCAATGCCGTTGAGAAGATTCTGGTCGGGCGTGGTGTAGACCTTCCACGAGATGCCGCGCGCCTGCAGTTGCTCGGGCATAGTGGTGTAGGTGAGCTTGCCGAAGAGGGATGCCCGGTTTGTGACAAGTGTTTGTAGCAGCGGGCCGCCGTTCTTTCCATCCGGGTCGATCGAGGCGGCCATCGTATAGAGACGATTGGAATCGGTGGGGCCGATTACGGAGCAGAAGTAGTTGTCGCAAAGTGTAAAGGCGTCGGCCGCCGCGTAGTAATAAGGCAGATCGGCGCGGTTGTAGTAGCCCATGGTGAGCAGTGCATCGTTCGCGTTGATGCCGAGCCGCGAAGTCACAAAGCCGTCCATCGCGCCATTGTTCCAACTCTGATGCATGGGTACCCAATCGTGGGTGATGTCGTGAGTGCAGGCTGCATTGGTCTTCGTGGTGTCGAGGTGAAAGGGCAGCAGCGCGCCGGTCGGCGCGTCGGAGGTGTTGCCGGGATAGGGCTGATTGAATGCGGCACTTTGATCGGAGAACCCGCGCACCCCGCGGTAGCTCCCAAAATAATGATCGAAGGAACGGTTTTCCTGGATCAGGATGATGACATGGTCGATGTCCGTCACCTTGGCGCATGCGCTCGGTCCTTGAATCGTTGCCATCCCGGAGCGCCCGCCGCATCCGAAAAACAGCGACCCTGCCAGTCCCGCTGCACCCGTTGCAGCACCCATTTGTAGCAGTTCACGACGCGTTAATTCTCTAAACGCCATTCGATCGTTACTTCCCTCTAGTCATTGGATGCTCATTTGCTATTCCGCATTTGCGGAGGGCCTATAAGTCGCAAATCCAATGAGGTTAGCGGCGAAGAAGAAGGATTGAAGTCTATTCGAGGATCTTGCCGATGAGCCACTTGTGACCGAAGGGGTCCACAACGGTGCCCTGGAGCATCCGTTTGATCGGACGCGGTCCTTCCGTAGCGTACTCGTATTCTTTTACGGGGTTGTGCAACACCGCACCGGCCGCCACGGCTCGCTGTTGCACCGCAATCGGATCCTCCACAAACAACTCGATTCGCACTGTCGTGAATCCAGCAGAAGACGGACCTCGCGTGCCGTAAGAGGGCGATTCATTTGCAAGGAAGAATTGCGCCCCATCAATTGAAAGTCCCGCGACCACGTGACCCTCGCCAAGACGCCACAGGATCTCCGCGCCAAATGCGACCTTGTAGAACTCAATTGCTGCGTTTCCGTCGCTGACCGCTAGCATGGGAGAAATCTGAGTGGGCATGAGGATCACTCCTGACATCGGAATCTCTGAATTTCCAAAAGGAAGGAATCAAAACCAGGTGCGCTGTTGATAGTCGATGTAACTCTGCCCGAAAGCATCCTGCAGGATTTGAGCTTCCCGACGCGCTCGAAACACATGTAGGACGATCAATGCGAACAACGGCACGAAGAGCCAGTACAGGTGAAGAACCAGAATCAGGCCGAACCACATGATATCGACGGAGAGATAGATCGGATTTCGGAATCGCGAATAGAGACCGCGAGTGACGAGCGCCTTCGCCTGTGCCGTGACGGCAAACGATTTGCCCAGTTGAATGCGAGCGGTGATCAGCAGAATGTATCCGATCACCACGAGCGCTGCCCCCGCCACGCGGAGGGGCGGCCAAGGCTGCTCTTTCACTCCGGGCAGGAAGAGATAAAGCAGAATGACCAAAACTGGAATCACGACGGCGGGAATGGGGATTCGCATCACCTGGGACTCTAACAGAATTCTCAGATGCGCAATTCGCGCCTCGAGTTGGAGTGTTGTGAGTGGGCAGCAACTATCGCCGGTGATAGAAGGGAAGAACGATGAGGAGTGCGATTCCGATGGCGGCAAACAGAGCCAAAGCGATGAGGCTATAGACGAGGGTGAGGCTCACCCCATTGGTGGGTTCGTCGTCGATGGGTTCTTGCTCTCCCACCCTTTCGCCCAAAAGCGAGCGCAAGGATGGGGCACCCGCTTTTTGTGGTTGGTGTGCAGCAGGGTCACTCATATTTGAGCGCCTCTACGGGATCCATTTGCGCGGCCCTTGTGGCGGGGACGGTGCCGAATACTACTCCGACGATGGTTGCGGCGCTGAGTGCGATGACGACTGACAGGAACGAGATCGGCAAGGGGTAGTCGGTAAAAAGCCGGATGGACAATGGTACGGTGAGTCCGACGAAGCATCCCACGAGCCCGCCGGTAAGCGAGATGATGATGGCTTCGGCGAGGAACTGCAATTTGATTTCCCGGTAGGTCGCACCGAGAGCTTTCCTGATACCGATTTCGCGGATGCGGGCGCGCACGTTGGCCAGCATGATGTTCATGATGCCGACGCCGCCGACGGCCAGAGTGACAGTAGCTACGAGTACGAGAATGACCGTGAGAATGTTGGCGATGGTGCTTGCCATGTTCAACAATTCCCTCAAGTCAAATGCCTTGTAAACGGAGTTCGGCTTGTGGCGGGATTGGATCACGCGTTGAATCTCGCGGGTCGCCTCGGGAACCTCGTCCATGCTTCGAATCGTGAAGTAGATCTGCTTCACGTTGTCCGTGCCGGTAAAGTAGCGAGCTACGGAGAAAGGAATGAGGATCGTCTCGTCGGCGATTTCGGTTTCGCCAAAGGTATCGACGCTCTCCTTGAATGTGCCGACAATAGTGAAGGGAATTCCCTGTATGGAGAATTCTCTGCCGATGGCGGCGTCAGCACTTCCGAACATCTCGCGCGCGAATGGAACAGTTACGATGGCGCACATGATGTGGGCGTTTTCATCTTCCTGATCGAAGAAGCGGCCTGCAAGCACGACGAGATTGCGCACGTCGCGATATTGCGGGCTTACACCGAGGACCAGGGTGTCCTTGACCACGCCGCCGCCAAAGCTGATGCGATCGTGCGATTCAAGAACGGGGGAAGATGCGGCTACGCTCGGGACCTGAGCGACAACTGCTTTTTCATCTTCGCGAGTGAGGAAATCGGTATAGAGAGCATGTTCGGCTCCGCTGGATCCGCCGCCGGAGTACTCGACTTCAACTTCGTTGGTGCCGATTTTCTGAATTTCATTGAGGATGAATTGCTTGCCGGTGAGACCGATGGTCACCACCAGGATGACGGAGGCGGTTCCAATGACCATGCCCAGGGCGGTGAGGGCAAAGCGCAGTTTGCTGGAGCGGAAGCTGTCGATGGCCAGCTTGAGGATCTCGCTCAGCAGCATCGTGCGCCGGGCACTCAGCAATGTTTGCTGAAACGAGATTTGCCGGGCGTGGTCGACAGCAGGATTCATTGATTCCTATGAGATGCGCGGCGGTGCCTCGCGGGTTCCACAATCGCAAGTAATGCCCCTCAAAAGAATACCTGAGGGGCCGGAGTTTCGTTTTTGTGATGCGGATTATGGCACACGCTACTTTGAGGAGCCTCGACATCTCAGAACCACTTACTTTGCGTCGTATTTTTCCAGCCACTTCAGCTCCTCGCGGAGTTTGATGTAGCCGTGCCAAGGATTCTTACCGAGGCCGTGGCCCTCACCGGGAAAGACGAGGAAGGTGTGAGGAATGTTGAGAGCTTGCAGCGCGCGCTCCAGTGTCTCCCCTTCGAGGTAGCTAACGCGGATATCGGCGCCGCCCTGGACCAGATGGGTTGGCGTCTTGACCTTGTCGAAGCGGAAGAGAGCGGCTTCGCTTTGGTAGAGGTCGGGAACCTGCCACGGTTGGCCGCCGAGATACCAGGCGTCGTCCCAGGTTTCGTCGTCGTTGCCCCAGTTGGCGGCGTGCTCCACTGCGCCCGCGCCGGTTACGGCTGATTTGAAGCGGCTGGTCTGGGTGATGAGCCAGTTGGTCATGTAACCGCCGTAGCTGTAGCCGCCGATGGCCAGGTGGCCGGGGTCGGCGTATCCATCTTTGACGAGGGCCTCGACCCCGGCGAGGATGTCGCGGCCAGGCTTGGAGACGAGGTGCGGCTCGATTTCGAGCATGAAGTCGTCGCCGTAGCCGGACGAACCGCGGTAGTTCGGGCGGAAGACGAGCCATCCGCGCGCCGCGGCGAGCGTAGCCCAGTCATACCAGTCGGCGCCGAAACGGTTGCCATCGGAATCGGCCGGGCCGCCGTGGATGAGCGTAAACATGCGGAGGTGTTTCGCGTCTCGCTTGCCGGGCGGGAAGATGAGCACACCTTCAACGGTGCGGCCGTCGTCGGATTTCCAGGTGTAGGGCATCCAGTCAGGTTGAGCGCGCTGGGCAAAGACGGGATTGAAGTGGGTGAGCGGAGTCAGATAGTCCGGGTGGAGCGGGTCGGTGACGAGATAAACCTGGGTGGGATCGTCTACGGTCGAATGGCGGACGAGGATTGCGTTTGAAGCGTGTGCCGGTTCGATTTCAGCGTAACTGCCGGGGAGGCCGGGCAGCTTGGTGGCCTTGTCGCCCTCAACGAGATAAACCTGCGCCTCGGTTCCCTTGAGACCGACAGCGAGTTCCCGGCCGTCGGGCAGCAAAGTGAATTGCTCGAAGGAGCCATCGAGTGACGCACCGAGACGTTCAAGCTTGCCGCTGCTGGGATCGAGCCGATAGAGACGGCCTTGCACATCGCGATACTTGCCTTCGAGAGAGCCTCCGGCGGCGTTGACGGAGAAGTGGAGCCAATGGCTGTCGGGCGACCAGCGGAGCTTCGATTCCAAGGCCTCGTTGTGAGTGATCTGGCGAACGGCGCCACCGGAGGGCGTGACCAGGAAGATTTCGTAGTCGGAGGGACTCTCGATGCGGCGGTGGATCGGCACGGTAACAAAGGCCACGACCTTTCCGTCGGGCGATGGGGCAATCTCTTCGATGGAGAGCTCGCTTTTAGCGATGGTCTCCGCAGCTGCGGGAAGCTTGGAGGAAGGTTCAGCGGCAGAGGCTTTTGTGTCGGGTGCTGCGGCGGGTGAGGGGACATCGACGGCGCGGGTGAGGGCAGGCGTCACGGAAACTTTGAGGAGCAGGTCACCGCGGTGCTGCTCGCGCCAGCGGACCACATCTTTCCACTCGTCCTTGTGTTCGTCTTCCTGGTTGTGCGTGAGAGGAGATGTGGCGGAGCAATAGATGGCGGAACTGTCTGGCGACCATGCGAAGGCGTGGACGTCGAGTTTTTCGGAATAGAGCGGGAGGGCTTCGCCTCCAGCAGCGGGAATGAGCCAGACGCGAGTGGCTTTGGATGAGTCCGCGTCGGAGTCGCCGTCGGCTGAAGGCGAAACAGGGCGATCCGAGGTGAAAGCAATCCATTTTCCGTCGGGACTCCACTGGGGCTTTTCGTCCGTGCCGGAGTGAGTAAGGGGCTTGAGGCCGGACAGGGCGGTCCAAAGCCAAAGGTCATGGCGGTAGACGCTTGCTTTCCAATCGGGCGCCTCGGTTGCGATCACGGCAGCGGTGGCGTCGGGCGAGAGGCTGGAGCTCGAGATGGACGTGGTGTTGAGGTACTCATCCAGAGTGATGGCGGGCTTGGATGATTGGGCAACCGAAAGCGCGGAGAGAAACGACAAGGAGACGGGCAGGAGGAAGCTTGCGAGTCTGGAGTGCATATCAGAACTATAACTGGACGAATGCGTTGGGTTATTGAGCCTGCCTTGGAGTCGCAGTATTTTACACGTGTCATCGCCGACCGGAGGCTTGGCCTGCGACAATCGTTCGCAGCATTATGAGACTCGATGCCCATCAGCATTTCTGGCAATACAGTCCAGCGGAGTACGGCTGGATCACTGACGGACTGGCGACGCTAAAGCGCGACTTCTTGCCGCTTGATCTGGCACCGCTGCTCGCGAAGAGCGGCTTTAACGGATGTGTCGCCGTGCAGGCGAGGCAAAGCCTGGAAGAAACACAGTGGCTGCTCGGACTGGCCCGGCAGAACGACTTCGTCAAGGGTGTGGTTGGTTGGGTAGATCTGCGCTCGGTGAAGCTTACGGAGCAATTGGAATGCTTCGCCGGCGACGAGAAGCTCGTTGGAGTGCGACACATCGTGCAGGATGAGCCGGACGACGAGTTCATGCTTGGGGCGGAGTTTCGCAGAGGACTTGCGCGGCTGGCGGGATATGGGCTGACGTATGATCTGCTGCTTCACCCGAGGCATTTGCCGGTGGCCGTGCAAGTGGTGCGCGAGTTTCCGGAGTTGCGATTTGTCCTGGATCACATTGCGAAGCCGGCGATTGCGGCTGGGACCTTATCGCCGTGGGCAGAGGATCTGCGAGAGCTGGCGAGATTTGACAACGTCTGGTGCAAGCTTTCGGGGGTGGTGACGGAGACGAATTGGAAGCGATGGAAGCCGGCTGACTTTCGTCCGTATCTGGATGTGGTGTTTGAAGCTTTTGGCGTAGAGCGGCTAATGATCGGTTCGGACTGGCCGGTCTGCACGCTGTCAGCGGATTACGAGGCCACGATCGGCCTCGTGACGGATTATGTGGCGCAATTGCCTGCAAAGGCGCGCGAGGCAGTGCTGGGCGGGAATTGTGCGCGGTTTTACGGTATTGAGTAAAAGCATCGAGCAGAATCAGCGCCATTTTCTCGGCGTAGAACCCTGTGTGCATTTCAGAGAATCCTTGCGAATCCAGGTCTGAACGTCGACGGACGCGCCTTGCATGCAGGGAGTGAGACCGTGGTGGGGGAGGCCGGTGAACTCGATTCCGGATCCGATTTCGGGCTGCAGGCCCTTGATGAGCAGGAAGTAGCGGTTGGGGCTTTTCGTATCTCTCACGATGAGGCAGCGAGTCTCCGCACCCGGCTCGACGCAGCCTTCGCCGTGAATTTGCAGCGACTTTTGTGGCGGGGCGGCGGATCGCGTCGCAATTGAGGCGGAGAATGTGGCTGCGAGGACTGCGATTTCGATTGGCCTCATTGCCGTTCTCCTTTGAACCTTGGCAGGGCCGTTCAGAGAGCGTGCTTCGTCCGTGGGGAGGATACGCCGGATTTGATTCAAACGTCCATCGGCACGGTGATAAATTGACTAGTAGAAGTGCGAAAGTGGCGGAATTGGCAGACGCACCAGCCTTAGGAGCTGGCGGAGCAATCCATGAGGGTTCGAGTCCCTCCTTTCGCACCATATACTTACAGGCATTTGTGGAAGTGGATTCGCGATTGTTCCACGTGGAACATTGACTGTCTAGGTATTACGTCGGTTTGGCCGGGCGAGCGCGGGTTTGCGGAAGATTATCGGGTGGTATGAAACTGCTCTTGGCCTTCGATTGTTGGAAAGAGCAAAAGATGCTTACTTTCCCTGCGGGTTGAGCGTGACCTCGTAGAGGTCTTTGTCCTTGTAGGTGGTGCTGAATGCTCCCAGGTGACGCAAGGTGTCGCCATCTGCAATCAGTTTGCGAAGGAGCCAGTCTTCCGGGTAGCCCACGGTGCCGAGGACCAAAAATCTGGAATGGTTTGCCTCGAACGATTTCAGCGTTTCCACATTCGATTGAAAGCGGAACATCTGAGCCGCTTCCGCCTCCCTTTCAAACAGGGTGGCATGCGCATATTGAATCGCGGAAGGCGTATCCGTCAGATAGTAGGTTCGGTGCAGGAACTCCGCTGGTTCCCGGTGGTTCATTTCGACATAGGTCAATCCGCTCGCATCGACGAACGGAAGATTCGGTTCGATGGCACGGTACTCCGCGGGCATGGAGTTCGTGGGCGCTGTATATGCGGGGCGAAGTCTTTCGCGAATCAATAAGCCCCCAAATGAGGTCGTCACAGCAACGGTGAAAGAGACCATGGCAAGGAGCAGGACTGCGACTTTGGACTTTTCGAACAGAGCGTAGAGAAATACGGTCAGCAGGATTGCGATGGGAATGCAGCCTGGAAGTCCGTAGCGGAGGAAGAACGCGCCGTGCGAACGCGTAATGGCGATGACCGCGAGCGCGGGCTCCAGTGAAATGCCAGCTAAAAGCACCCATTCGGCTCCGGTGGTTTCTATCCCAACGGATGAGACCTGTTTGGCATTGGACGCCTGGAGGATTCGACCCCGTGGCATCAAAATCTTGACCATATAGAGTGCAAGGAATGCGCCAAGGATTAGAACGCTGTATCTGAGAAGGACGCCGTACTCGATCGGGACACTCATCACGGAGGGTTGATAATCGGCAGGGAAGACGATGGCACGATAGCCGCGGATCTTGCTGTAGTAGTAGGCGGGGATTGCAAACGGCAGGGTGTAAGCGATGCACAGCGGGATATCGATTCGACGCCGAGAAATTCCCTTCACGATCTCGGTCGCGAGAAAAGCAAACAGCAAAAACGCGGCCATGAAATGACTGCCGACCATCGCGAGCCCGAGACAAAGGGCGGCAGCGACCGAGAAGAGAGTTCGCCGCGCCCGTGTAGCGCGTTCCCAAGCAAGAATCGAAAGCATGAGCAGGCCGGTTAAGAGGGCGTAGGGACGGTCTTCCCACACATAGGGTAAGAATGCTGTGCTCCACAACATACCGACCGCAGCCACCGCGAATAATGCGCCGAGCCTGCGATTCAAGAGGAGAAAAAGCCCTAACGACGTCATGAGGCCGCCTGCAAGCGAAGGCAGCCGTGCGGCTAGTGAGACCAGATGATCGTTCAAGTTGAATCCGGGAATTCGGATCGTAATGAAATTGAGAACGTAAAGCAGCGGAGGATTGAGGTCTATGAGTCCGATGTTGCGCAGCATCTGCGACACAGATGGGGAGCAGGCCAGATTGTAGGTGACTAGTTCGTCGTGCCAAAGGGGTTTAAAGTAGGCGTTCGGCAACGCGATCATGAAGTAAGTGACGACTAAAACGCACAGGAGAACCCTAGGGCGTGCGTCCATCCATTCTGCAAGTCGGTTCATGTATGCCCAATCATGAATCAGAGCTGAAGAACTCGTCAAACGAGAGTGGGGTAGAGCGGGCTGCGTACGCGGCACGTGAGGCAAAGATAGAGAGGGTCAGCGTAAGTACAGGTGCTCACGGTTCCATGTGGGGGTTCGCGATTGAGGGCAAGCATGGCGACCTCGAGCTCCGTAAACGGGATTCAAGAGAAATCTGCGAAGCGGCTCGGCTTGCAAATGTGACTATCTGACTTGGACGATGCAGAGCCGGGTCGATCCAGTTGTCGCGAAACGATATATAAGGGCCTTCCGCGGACTTCGTCATATGTTCGACTCAGGTACTCTCCGATAATGCCGAGAACTCCCAGTTGCATGCCGCCCAGAAACAAAATCATGGAGACGGTCGATGCCCAGCCCCACGGTGTCGGGCGATTCGTTAGCTTTTGAAGCACCGCCCAGACAAACAGTCCCAGCCCTCCTAACGCGGAACATGCTCCCAACCCGGAGGCTATCCGCAGAGGCATCGCCGAAAAGCCGATGTAGCCCGACAGCGCCAACCCCAATAACTTTCCGAACGTATACTTCGGCTCCCCCGCAAGGCGCGCCTGACGTTCGTATTCAACTCCGACCTGGGCGAAGCCAACCCAACTGCGGAGACCCCGAAGAAAGCGATTATGTTCCGGCAACGACGTCAATGCATCAATAACTCGCCGGTCCATCAAGCAAAAGTCGCCCGCATCCAAAGGCATATCAATGTTTGCTACGATTTGAAGACTGCGATAGAAAACCTTGTAGCACGAGCGCTTAAAGAAGTTCTCCTTCCTCTTTTTGCGTATGGCATACACGATCTCGAAGCCTGCCCTCCAATGATTTACAAACTCGGGAATCACCTCGGGGGGGTCCTGAAGGTCGGCATCCATGAACACAAGTGCGTCACCTCGGCAATGGTCCATTCCTGCCTGTAACGCCGCTTGGTGGCCGAAGTTGCGAGAGAATCGAATGACACGAATGTGCGGATTGGCGTCGTGTAGAGACGCAAGAATCTTCGGAGTGCTGTCCCGACTGCCATCGTCAATAAAGAGGATCTCGTAGTCTTCAAAGTCCATTGCGGCGATTGCCGATCTCAATCGAGCCTCGAGTTGCGGCAGGTTTTCTTCTTCATTGAAAACCGGAATGGCAATTGATAAGCAGGACATATTGACTACCGCCCATCCGCAGCTTGAAACGTTGCCGGTGCGCTAACCGGTTGTCTCTTCTCGTTCAGCAGTTCAATTGCAAGCCACAGAACTGCACCGCAAAGGATTGCCGGATTGAGAATGATCTGAATAGACGTCTCCTGGAAGAAGTAGTTCTTAGGAGAGAGCAAGAAGAGCGATGTGAATGCGACGAGTGCCAGGAACTGCCAGCGGTCCTTGATGTGCTCCAATTCAAAATAAACCAGAATCAGCGGAGCAAGGAAGACCAGCAAGTGGTAGTCCCCGAATATTGGCGAGAAGATGCAATAGAAGGAGACCAGAAAGAAGGGAGCCAGCGGAAGAGGCCAGCGCCTTTCTTCATGACCGAGTTCGATGTGGTCTTTCGCTGTACGATCTTGAGGCCCCGCGTACTCATCGTCGGTTCTATTTTGGACCAGAGATTTCCAAAATGCCGTGGACACGAAGATGGCCATTGACATGGCGAGGACGTAAAAGATCCTCATTCCCGTCAAGAACGGCACCCTCACTTGAAGTCCCTGAATCAGGGCACGAATCAATCCATACAAAGAGGAGCCCATCAAAATTCCTAAGCCTTCGGAGATGTAGACCTTTTTATAAACAGCTATGCCCTGAAGGAAGACGGCAATTGTGTAATCCGGATACAACTTATGCGCAGCAAAGTATGACACCGCGAAGATTACACCTGCTATCGCGAGGAATTGAATCGATGGCTTGATGGCCTTGCGGATTCCGAGCACCAGGGGCAAAGCGAATAGAAAGATGATTGCGTTTGGATGGATGTTCACAGCGATCGCGAGCGCGAATAAGGCTGGGAGAGTCGCTTGTTTCCAAGCAAAAACGGCGATGAGGAACGCGACGATTGGAAGGGTCGTCAAGCCAGCATTCACGTAGTTCGCTCGTCCGAATGTAACCAGCGCTGGATAGGACACCGAGCAAAAGAACCAAATGGTCAGGATCAACGCCGGCTTTCTCTCCGCGCGAGGAATTCCGATCCAAATGATGCTGCAAACCTCGAGCAGGTAAATGCAGAAAAACAGAAACAGTGTCAGCGGAGGGCTGCCTGTTTGAAAAATGAAGATACCGGTTAAGAGAAAGATGAGTGTGGAGAAAGGCGGGTGATGAAGATGCGTCAATTGGCCTTTGGGAAGGTTTTCGACACCACCCTTGGGAAGATTTTCAACGCCACCGTAGTTAGGATGTAAGTAAAAATGCTTATAAACCGGGTCCCAAGATTTGAATCTCTCCGTTTGATCCACTCCGCCAGTTACGCTTCGGAAAGACAGCGATAGTTTAAGTATGTCTGCGAATCTCTCTTCAGGACCTGCGAGAAATGTTGTCGGTCCGAATCCGAACTCATATGCAATCGTGCAATAGAGCATGTTTACAAAGCTGAGACAGATTAACCCAAGAACCACGGCCAGCAGATAGTGGTCAGGTTGGATTCTGGGACTCAGCCGCATGAGGGCCTCGTCACTCGATCATCCGTTCGTTGCTCGTATCGCACGAGATTTCATCTCCGAGCCGGGGTGCAAGGCAGTCCAGTGACTGAGATCAACTGAGGAGCTAAGATTTCAATTGTGATGCCAGTTTAAACCACATCGGCTTAGCTCTGGGAAACGATGCACATTCTTCGAACGGCCCCGAACCCGGCTTTATACGCTATTCTGCGGCGGCGTTTGTCGCGTAGGTTGGAGAGTTAGACTGGGTGCGATTCATGAAAAATGACTTGCGGGTGTCGTTGTTGGGGAGCGCCTGGCGGCCGGGACGGAGTAGTCTGATTAGACTATGAGCCAAACACCGCAGCAGCCTCAAATGAACGTGGTTCAGACGGACGACTACCGCGAATCCTACGCGAACAGCGTGCAGGTGCGCGTGAGCGTTTGGGATTTTTCGCTTGTTTTTGGCCTGGCTTCGAGTGAGAGTCCGGACCAGGTAACCATTCGCAACCATCAAGCCATTTTCCTTAGCCCTCAGCAGGCGAAGGCCTTGTGGAATGTGCTGGGGCAGAATCTTTCTCAGTACGAGCAGGCGTTTGGCGCGCTGAATCTCGAGCCGCAGAACGTGAGTTTTTCGCAGGGGCCGGTGAATTAAGGAGTTGCGAAGCTAATCGAATTGACCAGGGCGCGGAAAAACTCGAGATCTCTGGTGAAATTCGCGGAGAGCTTTCTTCCGAGGCTAAAGAGGTTGCGGAAAAACTCGCAATTTGCAGACGAATCGTCGAAGAACTTCCCTCGGGACCTAAACAGGCTGCGGACAAAGGGCGACGGCGGGCAAAGCAGCCATCCGGGGCTAAAGCCCCCATTGATTTTAGGGCCTTTGCGGCACGACTAAAGTCGTGCCCTGACACAAAGCCCGCTTTGGATAGAGTTTTTCCGCAGCCTGTAAAGGCCAGATCGGTTTTGCTCGACTTACGGCACGGCTGAAGCCGTGCCCTTTCAAAACAACACCGCCAACGGAGTTTTTCCGCAGCCTTTAAAGCCCACGTCGATCTTATTGGCTTTATGCGGGGGTTGAACCCCCCGCCTCCCTCCGGGCCGAGTTTTTCCGCAAGCTTTGAAGTCGTGCCCTAAAAGGAAACAACGATTCACTTACGCTGCCATACGACAATCGTTTCATCCCCCATGGGTCGGCAACGACGGTGGATGACTGTTACAAGACTGGTTTATGAAACACGCTGTATGGCGAGTTGAGGAGCAGTGGTTTGGGTTTGCGAAAGTATTTTGTGCTGCGGAGAGACGCGCCGATTTCGGGGTGGATGGTTTTCCCGATCATCTTCACGGCCCTTTACGCGAGCCATTTCACGCTGCTGCGGCTGCCTTATTACTGGGACGAGGCTGGGTATTACATTCCGGCGGCGTGGGATTTTTTCCGTACGGGTTCGCTGATTCCGAGCACAACGCTGACGAATGCGCATCCGCCGCTGCCGAGTATCTACCTTGCGCTGTGGTGGAAGATCTCGGGGTTTTATCCCGAGGTGACGCGCGAAGCCGTGCTGATGGTGGCGACGCTGGGACTGCTGGCGGTGTGGCGGCTGGCGCAGCGGCTGGCTGGATCGGGGGAAGTGGCGTTCTGGGCCGTGGCGCTGACGGGGATTTATCCGATCTGGTTTGCGCAGAGCACGCTGGCGCACGCGGATATTTTTGCGGCGGCCTGCACGCTGTGGGGTCTGGTGTATGCGCTGCCCGACCGCGATCGAAGACCGTTGACTGCGGCGTTGTGGTTTATGGCGGCCGCACTGTGCAAGGAAACGGCAATTGCCGTTCCGATGACTTTGGCGGTGCTGGGCGCGCTGGAGGGCTTGCGCGCGCAGCCGGCGGTTCGCATTCGACGCTGGAAGGAAGCGGCGTGGATGGCGAGCTGCGCGGCGCCGCTGGCCGCATGGTATGCGTGGCATCGCGCGAAGACGGGGTTCTTTTTCGGGAACCCTGAATACTTGCGGTACAACGCGCAGGCCAACCTGGAGCCGGCGCGGATGGTTGCCGCATTTGGGCATCGGCTGCTGCATCTGACCGCGCACATGAACATGTTTGTGCCGGTGCTGCTGACGATTGCAGCGCTGATGCTGAATCCGAAACTCGATGCGGAGGGGCATGACAGGCCACAGATCAGCAGGCCCGCGATGTGGCGGATTTTCTTTCTGCTGCTGGTGAACGCGGTGCTATTCAGCGTGCTTGGCGGCGCTCTGCTCACGCGATATCTGCTGCCCATGTATCCGCTGGTGCTGCTGGTGGCGGTGTCAACGATTTATCGGCGGGTGCCTTTCTGGCAGGCTCTTGCGGGGTTGTCGGCGGTGGCGTTTGTGGCGGGTCTGTTCATCAATCCGCCGTACCGGTTTGCGCCAGAAGATAACCTGGCTTATGCGCGAGTGGTGCGGCTGCACCTGGCGGGAATTGCGCAATTGAACCAGCGGTTTCCGGGGTCAACGGTGATGTCGGCGTGGCCGGTTACGGATGAGCTGACGCGGCCGGAGCTTGGATATCTGAAGGAGCCCTTTGAGGTTTACAGGGTTGAGGATTTTACGAAAGAGCAAATGGACCGGGCGGCGGCTGAGCCGGGAAAGTATTCGGCAGCACTTGTATTTTCGACGAAGTACGATCCGCCGTCGCTGCCGCTGAGCCTGGGGCCGAAGAGCGAGGCGATGGACCAGCGGTATTTTGGGCTTCATCATGATCTGATGCCGGATGCGATTGCGACGCGGCTGGGCGGGACGCTGGTGTGGGAGCGCGAAGATCATCGCGGAGAATGGATTGCGCTGATCCGGTTTAACAGGCAATTTGAAGCCGCACGGGAGCCGGTGGATGGCCTGCGACCGAGGGCTGGGGCGCGATAGAGCGGGCGTCGCCTGTGGGTCTCACGACCTATAATCACCCTGACGTGTTTTCCATTTTCTCAATTCGCAAATGTAGAGTGACGCCGGGGGCGGTCAGGGCTGGACTGGCGTTAGCGATGGCGCTGCTGGTTTTGTCGATGCAGATCCAAGGGCAAGTTCAGGGACAGGCACCGGCGCAAGGGCCGGCTGGGATGGAAAGCGGGGCGGGGCGGGATCGCATTCTGCTGGTGCTGCCGTTTGACAATGGCACTGGACAACCGAATCTCGAGTGGATTCGCGAGGCGGCGCCGGAGATTCTCAGCGCACGTTTTGGCTCGGCGGGATTTGCACCGATGAGCAGGGCGGACCGGATGTACGCATTGGACCATCTGGGTTTGCCGCAGCAGTTTCAGCCGTCAAGGGCCAGTTCACTGAAGCTGGCGCAGACGCTGGATGCCGATTCGATCGTGGTGGGCAGCTACAAGACCGAGGGAAGCACGATCATCGCCGAAGCGCAGGTGGTAAATGTGCCGCATCTTCGGATGAGCGAAATGGTGACCGCGCGGGGTGACATCCACGACCTGATCGCGGTGCTTGACTCACTGGCATGGAAGCTGACCCGGATCATGACCCCGAAGTTCAATGTTGCGCAGGAGACGTTTGTGGCGGCGGGCGCTGGGCTGCGACTCGATGCATTTGAGCAGTACATACGCGGCATTTCAGAACCGGATCAGCAGGAACGGGAACGGCACCTAAAGCAGGCGGTGGCGCTGAGTCCCGGATTTGGGCCGGCGTGGATGGCGCTGGGTCGCGAGGGATTCAACGGCCAGCAATACGAGCAGGCCGCTGCGGCGTTTGCGAAGGTCAATCGCAATGATCCGGAGGCGCTGGAAGCGGAGTTTTATCGTGGGCTGTCGCTGTTGTTTTCGGGGTCGTATGCGAAGGCGGAGGCGTCGTTCAGCGAAGTGGCGCGAGTGTTGCCGCTAGGCGAAGTCCTCAATAACGAGGGGATCGCGGTAAGCCGGCAGGGGCACGATGGGACAGGGTTGTTTGTGCAGGCGTCGGCGGCGGATCCGAATGCCGCGGATTATCACTTCAACCTCGCGGTAAGCCTCAAGCGCCATGGGACAGATGCAGGAGCATTGAACGAGTTGGCGCAATGCCTGAAGCTGCGGACGAACGACGCGGAGGCTCAGCAACTGATGGCGGAATGGAAGGGCCAGAAACCTGCAGCGGATGCGGAAACCAAAGCCGAACCGCTGGAACGCATTGTGCGCACGTTCGACGCGGTTGCGTTCAGGCAGGCGGCGCTGATGATGGATGTTATGGAAGCATCACGATTGGCGGCGCTGAGTCCGCATCAGAGAGCGGTGAAATTAGCCGGCCAGGCGAAGGATTATCTGAATCGCGGTTTGCTGCTGGAAGCCGAGAGGCTGTATCAGACCGCGGTGACGGACGATGGGTCAGTGGCCGATGCTCATGCCGGTCTGGCCACGGTGCGCGAACGGACGGGCGACGCAGCGGAGGCGCGCAAGGAAGCGAATGCGGCGTTGGAACTGGCGCCTTCGGTCGACGCGTATCTTGTACTGGGGCGCCTTGATCTTGCGGCCAACCACATGGATGATGCGACGCGGGATATTGGCAAGGCATTGAAGCTCGATCCTGGCAGCCGGCCGGCGCAGGAGTTGAATCGGCAGATCGAGATGAGGGCCGGAAAGAAACAGTAGGGGCGTACGAGGCCCCGTGGGAGCAAGCCATGCTTGAGCACGTGCGTGGATTCAAGTTCCGAATAGTTGCAAGCCTTGTTGCGGCAGTTGTAATGGCCTGCGTGTTGTCCAAGGTGGGGAATGCTCAGCAGCCATTCGTAGAAAAGCTGGTGCTCGACGAGACGATTCAGCCAGTGAGTGCCGGGATGCTGGAGCGGGCGCTGGCGCGCGCGAACGACAATGGCGCGGCTGCGTTGCTGGTGGAGATGAACACGCCGGGCGGGCTGGTGGATTCAATGCGCACGATGGCGGGCGCGATTCTCAGCTCGCGAGTGCCGGTGATCGTGTATGTGGCTCCGGCGGGTGCGCGGGCTGGCTCCGCAGGCTTCTTTCTGATGGAAGCGGCGGACGTAGCGGCGATGGCGCCGGGGACCAATGCCGGCGCGGCGCATGTCGTGTTTGAGATGGGCAAGCCCGACGACACCTTGAAGGAAAAGATCGAGAACGACGCGGAGGCGTTCCTTCGCTCGTTTGTGACGCGACGCCATCGGAACACCGATGCGGCAATTGCGGCGGTGGCGTCGTCGCACTCCTATACCGCAGAAGAAGCGCTGGCACAGCATCTCATCGACGTGACCGCGTCGAGCGATGCTCAATTGCTGGCATCGCTCGACGGGCGAGAGATTACGCGGATGGACGGCACGAAGCAAACGCTTCACCTGGCGAATGCGCGCATTGAACTGCTGCAGCCGACGGTTCGCGAAAACCTGCTGGGGTGGCTGGTCAATCCGAACATCGCCCTGCTGTTGCTGGTCGGCGGGGCGCTGCTGATTTATCTCGAATTCAACACGCCGGGGACGATTGTGCCGGGCGCTCTGGGAACGCTGATGTTGCTGTTGGGAGTTTTTGCGCTGGATTTGCTTCCGATACGCTTCACTGCGGTGCTGCTGCTGGTGGCGGCGGTGGCGCTGATGGTGCTCGAGGCGAAGTTTGGCGGGCACGGCGTGCTGGCGATTGCGGGGATTGTCTGCCTGACGTTTGGAACGCTTACGCTGGTGGCTGCACCGATTCCGGAGATGCGGATTCACCCGTGGGTGGCCATAGCATTGAGCGTCGCGTTTGGCGGAATCACGGTGTTTCTGGTGCGGCTGGCGATGCGGGCGCGGCGGTTGAAGTCGCGATTGGGCGCCGACGCGCTGGTGGGCAGGACAGGTTCAGCGATGGAGGCACTTGCGCCTGGGGGGCACGTACTCGTGGACGGGGAGATCTGGCTCGCTGAAGCAATTGAGCCGGTTGCCGCGGGCGCGAAGTTGCGGGTTGTTGGGCATGACGACTATCTGTTGCGCGTAGCGCCCATCGAGCAAATGAGACCGCCGCAAAGCCCCGCGTGAGAGCCGCAGGAGTACAATCCGTGCTGAGTGAGGGAAGCCATGTTTGAAATGTCTGTTCCTGTTTTGATTGTGGTTGGCATCTTTGTCTTGTATCTAATCAATTCGATCAAGATTTTGCGCGACTATGAGCGCGCGGTGATTTTTCGCCTGGGTCGCGCCCTGACACCGCCTAAAGGCCCCGGCATTATTTTCGTTTTCAGGCCACTGGACCAGATGGTGCGCATCTCTCTGCGACAGGATGTGCTCGAGGTTCCGGCACAGGATGTGATCACACGGGACAATGTGACGCTGAAGGTGAATGCGGTGGTCACGCTGTACGTTGTGGATCCGAATGCGGCAGCGATCAAAGTTGCGAACTACGTATATCAGACTTCGCAATTTGCGCAGACTACGCTGCGTTCGGTGCTGGGCGAAGTGGAACTCGACGAGCTGTTGAGCCATCGGGACAAACTGAATCTGAAAATTCAGACCATCATCGATCAGCGCACGGAGCCTTTTGGAGTGAAGGTGATCTCGGTTGAAGTGAAGCAGGTGGATTTGCCGGAACAGATGCTGCGGGCCATGGCAAAACAGGCTGAAGCAGAGCGCGAAAAGAGATCGAAGATCATTCACGCAGAGGGCGAGTTCAATGCGGCACAAAAGCTGGTGGACGCTGCGGCGTTGCTGGCAACTGAACCGATCACACTGCAGCTGCGGTACTTGCAGACGTTGACTGAAATTGGCGTGGAAAAAAACACCACGATTGTGTTTCCGCTGCCGGTGGAGCTGCTCTCACTGCTTAACAAGCCGGGAGCTGCGGCGAAGGCGGCCTCGGAAAAGGCGGCTAAGAGCGCGGAGTAGGCGGGAGTGGTCTTGCATGAGAGGCCTCGAGATTTGATTGAACCCGAGGGTGAGGAATGATTCGAGGTATCGGCGAAGATGAATTGCCCGGCGGTGATGAGCGCGACACTGAAATCACTTTAAGCACGGGCATGCTTCTGGCTATTGGCTGCGGCCTGATTGTGCTTTGCGGGATCTGCTTTGCATTTGGTTATTCCGTCGGTCATCGCGGGGGAACGGAAACAACAGCAGGTGCGGTACCCGCCGCCGGCACACAGACGTCGCTGCCGATGAGTGGTTCGCAGGCCAAGCCGATGGCGGCGGGCCAATCGCCGGTGCAGCCGCCAGCGACGGTAGCGGTCGACGTGCCTGGGGACTCGACAGGGACGCCGGGTTCAGCAGCGGGTCCTGTTGCTGAGGAAGGCGCTGCTTCCGCGCAACCTCAAGTGAGGCCTGCGGCGCAGACTCAGGTGCGGCCAGCGCTGGCGAATCAAACAAGCGTTGTGCAGCCTGGAGTTGGAACGGGGCTGCAGGTGCAGCCGGCGTTGACTCAAGTGCAGGGGATCATGGTTCAGGTTGCGGCTGTTTCGCGAGTTGAAGATGCCGAGGTTCTGGTGAATGCGCTCCGCAAGCGGGGCTATTCTGCGACGGTCCGACGCGAAGTGTCGGATAGCATGCTGCATGTGCAGACCGGCCCTTTCGCGAATCGCAACGATGCAAATGCGATGCGCCAAAAGCTGTTGAGCGACGGGTACAACGCGATCTTGCAGCCGTAGATGCGCGGAAGAAGCCAGGGCCTGTTCACTCCAGTGTTGTGAACAGGCCCTAAGTGCACATTCGGTCTGAGTGTTTACATTTGGGCCGGGCGTCAGTGGTCTCCCATCCTTTGTGCAAAGAACGCACAAAGGATGGGGCACCCGAAGTTGTGTTAACAGTCAGCTCGAAAATGCTTTAAGTGCGCATCCATTCAGGCAAGCCATCGGCAATGGCGGCGCGCACCGCGGCGAGGAGTTCTTCGCGTGTCTCGTAGTCTCCGGGATAGACGGGCGCGTGAAAGATGACGTGCGCGGTGCCGGGGCTAATGCGCACGCTGTTCTTTGCCATCATGGTTTCAGTACCCCAGATCGACACCGGAATGCAAGGAGCTCCGGCTTCCATCGCCAGGTAGAACGGCCCTTTTTTGAAGGGCAACATGCGTCCGTCTTTGGAGCGGGTTCCCTCAACGAATGTCATGATGTGGATACCCTTGGCGAGAATTCGCCGGGCCGCTTCGATGCTTTCCTGCGCACTTTCTTTGCGTCCATCGCGAGCGACAGGAACGAACTCGGCGAGCCGGAAGGCCCATCCAAGGACGGGAATGTTCATGAGAGAGCTCTTGAGGAACGTGGCCGCGCGGCCGGGAATGTTTGGAAGGAGAGCCGGAGGATCGAGGTTGGAAACGTGGTTGGCCATGAAGATGCAGGCGGTACGCGCGGGAATGCGATCGCGGCCGATAACTTCTACTCGGATTCTGGCGAGAAAATAGCCGACTCGCACGATCAACTGGGAGGCGCGGTAGAGGGGCATGACGTTGCCGGAGATTAAGGATAGCGGAATGAATATTACGGCCGAGGGCGCGCCCAGGATGATAATTGTGGCCAAAAGCAAGAGGGATGAGATCATGAATTTCTTTCGCGATCAGTTCTGAATTTTTCTGAGCCGCGAAGGAAGTTTCTCATAGATGCCGTCGAAACCGCCATTTGAGAGGATGGCGACGACATCGCCGGATTGAAGTTGCGGCGCGATGCTGTTAACGATGGCGTCAGCATCGGGGTGAAGTTCGGCTGGTGTTGCGGCAGAATTGAGCGCGTGCACGACATCTTCGGGATGGAGCCGTTCCTTATCGGGGATTCGCTGTTGCTGATAGACGCCCGCAAGGATGACGCGATCGGCTAGACGCAGGCTTTTGACCAGTTCGTTCTCGAGGACTTTGCGGCGAAGCGTGTTGGATCGCGGCTCTAAAACAGCCCAGATGCGCGCGCCGGGATAGACGGTGCGCAGCGCGCGAAGCGTTTCGCGGATGGCGGTTGGGTGGTGCGCGAAATCGTCAATGATGGTGACGCCGTGGATTACATCGCGCACTTCAAGGCGGCGCTTAACGCTTTTGAAACTAGCGAGCGCAGACGTGATGGAATCTTTAGGAATGCCCTGGCCGGCGGCGAGAGCTGCTGCGGCTGTGGCGTTGAGGGCGTTGTGCTCGCCGGCGAGATGCATTTCAAGCTCGGCAAAGAGTGCACCGTTGTTCCATAGCTCCCAGTGGGAGCGGCCATCGCATTGACGCAAGTTGCGCATTTGCCATTCCGATTCTGGACTAAAGCCGTAGCGTTCGACTCGGCAGAAGGCTTTGCTTACGCACTCGTCGACATTGGGGCTGCCGTCGAAGGCTACAAGCAGGCCGCGACGCGGGACGAGATTGACGAGACGTTTGAATGCGATCTTCACGGCTTCAAGATCGGCGTAGATATCGGCGTGGTCAAATTCGACATGGGTGAGAATGAGCGCATCGGGGAAGTAGTGGAGGAACTTGGGACCCTTGTCGAAGAATGCGGTGTCGTACTCATCGCCTTCGATGATGAAGGTGCGGGTCGGACGGAGCTGGAAGCTGGTTCCGAAATTCTCTGCGACGCCGCCGATGAGGAAGGACGGCTCGAGCGATGGATTTTGTCTCGCGGCGAATTGATAGATCCAGGCGAGCATGCTGGTCGTGGTGGTTTTGCCATGCGTGCCGGCGACGACGAGCGACTCGCGGTCCTGGAGGAACTCTTCACGCATGAGCGCGGCCATCGAGGTGAAGCGGAGACGCTTGTCCAGCACATGCTCGACCTCGGGATTGCCGCGAGAGAGCGCGTTGCCGATGACGACGAGGCCGGGTGCGGGATCGAGGTTGGAGCTGGAGTAGGGCTCGAGCACAGGGATGCCGAGCGAATTGAGGAGATCACTCATGGGCGGATAGGCGGCTTTGTCAGAGCCGGTGATGCGGTGACCCTGCAATTGAAGCAGGCCGGCGATGGAGGCCATTGCCGTGCCGCAGATGCCGATGAGATGGATGTGGCGTGGCGCGGGGCTCACGGTTTCACCGCCGGTTCGAGCAAACTCAAGTGCGCATCGTGACCGGCGTCGAGTTCCGCTTCAATGCCGAAGAGCAGAGTTACATTCTGACGCGAGACGTGGCCACTGCGCAGGCCAAAGGCGATGGGGATGTTGAGATCGCTGAGCGCACTCAGGATCGCATCTTCGAGCAGATTGGCGGGAGCGCCGTGAGATGCGCAGTCGAGCATTTCGCCAAAGATGATGCCGCGAACGGCGTTGAGTTTTCCGGCGTGGAGCAACTGCCACAACATGCGGTCGATCTGATATGGCTTGGCGCCGGTGTCTTCAAGGAAGAGCAGCTTGCCTTCGGTGGAGGGCTCCCAGGGTGTGCCGAGCAAGGAAGCAAGAATGCTGAGGCATCCGCCGTAGAGTGTGCCGCGTGCGGCTCCCGGCTTGAGCGTGCGTAAGCCCTCGGCGGCGCTGAGACGGTAGGGCTCGCCTGCGAGCGCGGAGCGAAAGCTGGCGAGGTGTACGCCGTCTTCAAGATAGAAATCCGCCCCAACCATGGGGCCGTGGAATACGGGGAGGCCTAGTTTGTCGAGCAGGTGGAGTTGCATCCCGGTCATGTCGCTGTAGGCGAAGAGGGGTTTTGGATTGGCGCGAATCGTTTCGAGATCGAGGCTGTCGAGCAGGTAGTTGGAGCCGTAACCGCCGCGCACCGCAGCGACGATGTGGGTGTTGGGGTCGGCGAACGCGGCGTGAAGATCAGCGAGACGCTGTTCTGGATTTCCGGCAAAGAAGAGCGGGCCCCGTGTTTGGGTATGGGCTCCGGAGCGTGGTGCGAAACCGAGGGCGCGGAGACGTTCAACGCCGCGATGAAACCGATCGGAGCTCGCGAAGGAAGCGGGCGAGATTACGCTGATGCCAGAGTCGTGTTTGATGGGCGCAAGCGTCAGCAGGGGTTTGGGATGCGATGGCGTCGTCATGTTTACCACGCTTCACCGCGGGAAATCAGGGATGCTGGGCCGGTGAGTTCGAGTTCGGCGCCGGGGCCGTTCCAGGTAACGGTTTGGGGACCACCGGGAGAAACAACTCGCAATGGCGAATGGCAGCCGTGGAATGAAATTGCGGCGGCTGCGGAGGCTGAACTGCCGGTACCTGAAGACGTGGTGGGGCCGACGCCGCGCTCGAAGATGCGGATTTCAATTTCGCCGCGATCTGCAATGCGCGCGAACTCGACATTTGTATGATGTGGGAAGTCGGGATGAGTGCAGATCTGAGCGCCGATGGATTGCCAGGTGTCTCCGGCGACAGAAAAATCTGCGTTGTCGACGACAATGACGAAGTGGGGATTGCCGGTGGAGACCGTGACGCCGGCCACGGCACGTCCGTCGGCAAGAATTATGGTTTTGGGCGAGGCGATGGGAATGCCCATTCCGGTTGTGACTTCGACGGAGTAGCCGCGGTCTGAAATCACCGCGTTTATCCGGCAGATGCGAAGGCCTGCGTCGGTTTCAATGCGCATCTCGCTGCCCGCCCTGGCGCTGAGCATGGTGCACATCCATGCGGCCACGCAGCGGGTTCCATTACCGCTGATTTCGGCGATGGAGCCATCGGCATTGTGCAAGCGAATGCGGCCAGAATTGGCGCCGGTCCAGGCGAAGAACTCGATGCCGTCCGCGCCGACGCCGGTGTTGCGCGCGCATAGACGACGCGTCAACTCAGCCCAGTCCTGGCCGGCAGCGGCTTCTTCGGTGACGATGAGAAAATCGTTGCCGCACGCGTGGGCCTTTGCAAAGGGGATCAATCTTCCTCCGGATCGCGGAAATTAAAGAGCTCATCGATGGCGGGCTCGGCGAGCAATCTTCCGCGCAGATGTTCGTGCTCCTTCTTTGTGGCGGTGATGGTGAAGCACACGCGCTGGAGCCCGCCGATTGCGTCCGTTGTGTAGTCTGCGAGGCGCTCTTTTACCTTGTCCATCGCATCGAGGATCGATTGCAGCATTGCGGTTTTATCAGCGCCTCGAGCCTCGTAGACCAGGGAGTAGATTTTGATGCTCGCGCGGCGCTCAAGAAAGCCGACCAATTCGAGCGCAACGATAACGATGATAGTGGCAACGGCCGCCGGCGCGAAGAGTCCCGCACCGCAGGCCATGCCGATAGAAGCGACCACGAAAACGCTGGCGGCACTGGTGAGTCCACTGATGCGGCTGCGGTTGCGGATGATCAAACCCGCGCCGAGAAAGCCAATGCCTTGCACGATGTTCGCGGCAACGCGGCCCTTGTCGGGGTTGGTGTCGCCCGCCAATATTGCCGAGAGCAGGGTGAAGAATGCGCAGCCCATGCAGATGAGGAGATTGGTGCGGACACCCGCCGCTTTTCGTTTCGCCTCTCGTTCAAGACCGACAAGGCCGCCAAAAAGGCTGGCAACCAGCAAGCGGACGATTGCGCCGCTTATTACGGGGATTTGCTGCAACCAAGTGAAGGTGAAGGGCTGCGCGAAATGTGCCAACTCCGTGCTCATGGCTCTACCTTGCCCGATGCTATCACCGCCCTGCCGCTTTGGTGGCGGACGGGGTATCGGAGACGTAAACGCTTGCTGAGGGTCGACCGGTAGCGTTGAAATTCCGGACCAAAGTGAGGCCGACGGGATGAGCCTTGACTGCGGAGTCGATCTCATCGCCGGCGAAGGCAAGCACGATGGAAGCGTGCGCGGCGGGCGCGGATAGCGCAGCGTTGTAGAACTCCCTATCGCTCTCGTTGATGGTCTGACGCAGGGGTATGCCGGTGAGCGAGACGAGCTGGGGATAAACGGATGTATTCATGAGAACGGGAGCGCCGGGTCTCGCGGCGAGCAGTGAGCGCAGGACCGGGGGGATTTCGGTTTCGAAGGCGCGGCGAGACTCGACATTCTTGGCGCCCTCGACATAAGTAAGAGGCCGCTCGCGGACGACCATAGCTGCGTTCAATAGAACCATTGCGTAGAGAAAGGCGGCGACAAAGATGGTTGATCGAGGGTTCAATTTGCGCGATGAGGCCAGCGCGAACTGAGCGGCAAAGCCCAGTCCGAGTGCGAACGCGGGCAAAAGTTCCATTCCATAGCGAGTGTTGTACCAAGAGTGAGGCCACCAGATGGGGAGGAAGATGGGCACCGAACCGAAGGCAATGGAGTATGCGTAGAAGGGAATTGGAAGCCACAGAAGCAGTGTCCACAGGAAGGCGCGACGATGCGCGGTGAGGCAGGCCCAAGCGGATCCGAGCAGAGCAATTATCAAAAGCAGATTCCCGTGAGCTTCTGGGGCTGCGTCCATTTCAGAAGCTTTGACGAAGAAGAGCAGCGAAACCCACGGATCATGCCAGCCGGGATGCGGGGGGCCACCGGGCAGGGCGGTGCGCAGTTCAATGGCACTTGCGGAGTAGGGGCCGCGCGCGAAATCGAGCCAGTCGCCAAAGACCACAGCGTTGTATGCGAACCACGCGAGCGGGGCGGCAACGACAACCGCGCTTGCGACCCAAAAGGCCCAAGAGCGCAGTGTACTGCGGCGAAGCTGGAGAAAGCCGATCGCGGTCCAGGCGAGAAGAGCGAGGATCCATCCGTCATAGCGGGTGAAGACGGCTGCCACCAGTACAGTCGCGATGCAGCAGAGAAGGCGCGCGGCGCGAGGCGGATGGTTGTTGAAGTTTGTGCGCCATTCGACCAGCCACACGGAGAGCCAGATCATTTCGCAGAGAAACAGCGGCTCGGTCATGGCCGTTGTCTGGAGGTAAAGCAGGTTGGGATTCGCCGCAAAGAATACGAGGGCCACTCCGGCTGCGGACGGGCGGAGCCAGTGGCGCGCGAGGCGGTAGATGCCAGCGCATCCGGCGATGAATGCAAGCGCTGACGGGATTGCGCCGGCGATTCCGTTGGCCCACCACGCGTAGACTGCGACGAATGGAATCAGCAGCAAATGCGGCAAGGGCAACCACACCGAGCCAAGCTGCGAGAATCCTGGCCGGTGGGAGTCAATGACTCGGCGCGCGATATGCATGTGGGCGACGGCGTCGCCGTAGTTGACGAGAGCGCCGCTGTGCCAACTCCACATTACCGCAAGGATTGAGGCAGCAATGCAAGACGCCAGGACCACCAGCCACTCAGTGCGGCTGATGGGGCGGCGAATCGGTTGTTCAACCAAGATGGGTAAGCTCGCGGAACAACTTGAAGCGATGATCGATTTCATTGCGTGATAGCTGCTGGAGGCGCTCAGTGCCAAAGCGCTCGACGGCGAAAGAGCCCATAACGCTGCCGTAGAACATGGCGTGGCGATAGGCGGTTGGCGTCAGTTCTGGCTGCGAGGCGAGATAGCCGAAGAAGCCGCCTGCAAAGCTGTCACCTGCACCGGTCGGGTCTACAACCTCTTCGAGCGGGAGTGCGGGGACGTGGAACGCGCGATGGGCAAGCTGCTCGGGATCGTTCGATCCATCACCATTGAAGAATGCTGTCGCGCCGTATTCGCCGTGCTTGACGACTAGAGTTTTCGGACCCATTTCAAAGATTTTGGCAGCGGAGAGAACAAGACTACGACTACCGGTCAACATCCTGGTCTCGGTATCGTTGATGAGGAGCGCGTCGAGTCCTTTCAGAACTTCCAGGAGTGCCGGGCGATGGTCCTTGATCCAGTAGTTCATGGTGTCGCCGCCAACGAGGCGCGCGTCGGGCATCGCCTCGCGCACGCGGCGCTGCAAGACGGGATCGATGTTGGCGAGGAAGAGGAATTGCGAATCGCTATATGCGGCGGGGATTTTCGGCTCAAAGGCGCCGAAGACGTTGAGTTCGGTGGTGTGGGTCTTGGCTTCGTTGAGGTTGTCGAGATAAGAGCCTTCCCAGAAGAAACTTTTGCCGGAGGCGCGCTCGATGCCGCGCGTGTCGATTTTGCGCGCATTGAAGACAGCTTCTTCCTTGGGGCCGAAGTCCTCACCAACGACGGCGATTACGCGGACATCGGTAAAAAAGCTTGCGGCGAGGGAGAAGTAAGTTGCAGCGCCTCCCAGGCAACGCTCGCGGCGGCCCGCCGGTGTTTCGATGGAGTCGAAGGCAACGCTGCCTACAACAGTAATCGCCATGCATTTCCTCACTAGATCGTGTTTATGAGTATTTCCGTGTGTTGTTACCAGTATTTGCCATACAGGAGCTTCAGTCTTTGTTTTACGGCGGGGGGGATTGCGTCGGGTTGAGTGAGAACGGCGTATTTGGCGGCGGAGGCACAGGCGCAGGTGCGCTCTGCGGGCATCGCAGCCACGGCGGCTTTGACGACCTTGCAGGCGTTCTCGGCGTTCTGGTGGAGAACAGCGACGATCTGTTCGATGGTGACTGAGTCGTGTCCTTCACGCCAGCAATCGTAGTCCGTAACCATGGCAACGGTGGCGTAACAGATTTCAGCTTCACGGGCGAGCTTGGCTTCCTGAAGGTTGGTCATGCCGATGACATCCGCGCCCCAACTGCGATAGAGATTCGACTCAGCCTTGGTGGAGAACTGCGGACCTTCCATGCAGATATAGGTACCGCCGAGCTTGCCAACCACGCCCACAGCCGCGCAGGCTTGTGCAGCCGCCTTTGCCACTGTGGAGCAAACGGGATCGCCAAACGCGACGTGGCCAACGATGCCATCGCCGAAGAATGTGGAGATGCGATGGAAGGTGCGATCGATGAATTGGTCGGGAATCACAAAGTCGGTGGGCTTGTGCTCTTCTTTGAGCGAGCCGACCGCGGAGACAGAGAGGATGCGTTCGACGCCGAGTTTCTTGAAGGCATAGATGTTGGCGCGGAAGTTCAACCCGGAAGGGAGGATGCGGTGGCCGCGGCCATGGCGGGCGAGAAAGGCTACCTTGTGACCTTCCAACTCACCGAGCACAAAGGGGTCGGAGGGTTCGCCGAAGGGAGTTTCAATACGTTCTTCGTGGATGCCGGTGAATCCGGGCATGGAGTACAGCCCGCTGCCGCCGATGATGCCGATCTCTGCCTGAGCCAAAATTGCTCCCATAGATGGGCCGTTTCCCGGCCCATGCGTTTGCACATAACAAACACCTCAGTATAAAGGCAGAGGGCGATGGGAAAGGGCTGTAGGAGATGGCAGAGACGAGTTGTGAATTCAAGCGGTGGTTGAAACCTGGATGGCTGCGGGCATGAATGCAGCGACGGATTCGCGCACGGCCCAGCCGGCGATGAGCAGGCTTGGCGCGTGGGTGGGCGAGGCGGTCCCCAAGTTTGCGAGCGTGGTGTGTACGACGTGCTGGTCTGGCTGCGCGGCGCGAGAGACGATGGCGCATGGGAAATTCGGCGGCAGGCCCTGCTGGAGCCACTCGAGGGCGAGGAGGCTCAGGTCGCGGCCAGGCATGTAGACAACGCGGGTTGCGTCTTCGAGGGATGGCAGGGGCGAGAGGTTGTGCGACTGCGCGTGGTGTCCGGTGGAGAAAATGACGTTGGATGCTCTGTTGCGGTCGGTGAGGGAGCAGGGAATGGCCGCGGCGGCTGCAAATGCCGCAGTGATGCCGGGGACGACCTCGAATGGAACATTGGCCTCGGTGAGCGATGTGATCTCTTCGGCTGCGCGGCCAAAGATAAGTGGATCGCCGCTCTTGAGGCGGACGACTTTTCGATTTGCGCGGGCGTGCTCGATCATGAGTGCGTTGATTTCATCTTGCGTGATGGTCTTGACGCCGCAGCGCTTGCCTACGTTGACGATTTCAGCGTCGGGGCGGGCGAGATCCAGAATCGCCTGCGGGACTAAATCGTCGTGGAGAAGGACGTCGGCCGATTGAATGTGGCGCTGAGCTTTGACGGTGAGAAGGTCGGGATCGCCAGGTCCGGCACCGACAAGGTAAACCTTGCCGGGTTCGATGGAGTTCGTTGCGGCGAGAGTGGCGCTTGTAGACTGACGGGGCGGAGTCGATGGGGATTCGCAGAACTGTCGATTCGCTAATCGATGCAGCAGAGCCCTGCGCGCCTCGCCAGCAGGAAGCTTGGCAAGAATTTCACGACGGAGTTGGCCAAGGTTCTTTAGCCAGGGGCCAAGGTCGTGGGGCAGTTGCTCGTCGATTTCACGGCGAAGGCGCTGCGCCACGGCGGGGCTTTCGCCAGCGGTGGAAATAGCGACTTGCAGATCGCCGCGCCTGACGACCGAGCCGAAGTAGAAATCGCAATGGGGCGGATCGTCGACACTGTTGCAGAGGATGCCGCGTTCCGTGGCTTCGCGGTAGATTTGGGCGTTCACCACGGGGTCGTCAGTCGCCGCGATGACGACAAAGTTGCCATCCAGGTCAGTGATCTCAAACGAACGCCGGATCCACTGGATCTTTCCATCGGCTGCAAGCTGGCGGACCTCCGGCTTTGCCTGGGGCGCGACCACGCGAAGCCGCAGACCGGTGGGGAGGAGGCTCTGGATCTTTTCGAGCGCGACATTTCCCGCGCCAACCAGCAGGCCGGGGCGTCGTTCGAGTTTCAGGAAGATGGGCAACAGGCTCATGATTCTGCTCCTCAATCTGCTACTGCGTGCGGCACTGGTCCGGTGGGGAGATCGCGCTCGACCGGCTCGAGGATTTCTCCAGCGAGAAGGGCGCGGAGTTCATCGTTGGTGTGGCGCGAAAACCAGGCGCGCAGATTTTCTTCGGGCCAGCGGCCGACGAGATATTGGCGGAGCATGCGTTCAATGGCCTCGGGCACCAGGGGCGCGGGGCAGCGATACCCAACGGGGCGGGAGATTCCGGCGTGCTTGCCGACGGCGCCACCAACGCAAAAATAGTAGGCGTCGGTGAGCCTTCCTTCGTGCTTGATTTTCTTTCCTTCCATGCCGATGTCCGCGATCCAGTGCTGGCCGCAGCCGTTGGGGCAGCCGGTGACGTGGAGGCGGAGTTCCTGATCGAACTGGGGCAGGCGCTCTTCAAGTTCATCGACGATCCAGCGCGTGAACCCTTTTGTCTCGGTGATAGCAAGTTTGCAGAATTCGGTGCCTGTGCAAGCGACGGCTCCGCGCCAGAATTGTGACGCCTCGACTCGGAGGCCGATGTTGCCGAGTTCCCGCACGAGCTCCGCGGTCTTGTGATTGGGAATGTCGATGAACAGGAGGTTTTGCGCTACGGTGGCACGCAAGGCTCCGCTGCCGAAACGTTCGGCAAGATCGGCGGCGGCCACCAACTGGTCGCCGGTCATACGTCCGCGGAGAACGGATGCGCCGACGTGGTAGAGGCCGGGTTGGCGCTGGGGGTGGACGCCGATGTGATCGCGAAGGACTTCGTCGGGGACATGCTCCGGAACTCCGGGTAAGAGCGGGAAATCGAGGCGCGACTGGAGCTCGGCGAGAAAGCTTTCCGCAGTCCAACCTTCATTCATAAACAGGTATTTAAGGCGAGCGCGGCTGCGGTTCTCGCGGAGGCCTTGCTGATCCCGGAAGATTTCGGTGATGACCTTGACGACGCGCAGGGCCTGATCGGGGAGAACGAAGGCATCGAGGCGGAGGGCGAGGTGCGGCTCGCTGGAAAGACCCCCGCCCACGCGCAAGGAGTAGCCGACCTGGCCGTTATGTTTCACGGGCGTGAGTGCGATGTCATTGATCTCGGGGTAGGTGCACCACGAAGGGCAGCCGGTTACGGAGATCTTGAATTTTCGTTGGAGGTTGTAGAAGTCAGGATTTGCGGTGAGGAGATTCGCGATCTCGATGGCAAGCGGAGAAGCGTCGAGGATTTCGTCGTGGGCTACTCCGGCGAGAGGGCAGCCGGTCACATTGCGCACTACGTCGCCGCAAGCGCCTTTGGGAGACAGGCCGACTGCGTCGAGGGCATCGACGACCTCGGGAAGCGATTCGATGGTGAGCCAATGGAGCTGGATGTTCTGGCGCACGGTGATGTCGGCAAGGTTTCGGGCGTGCTTGCGGGTGATTTCACCAATGGTACGAAGCTGACTTGCGGAGACGATGCCATTGGGAATGCCGACGCGCATCATGAAGTAGTCGGTGACTACGCCTTCGCCACCCTTACCGCCGGTCACGCCGACTCCATCGCCTTGCGTGTAGATGCCCCACCATTTGAAATAGGTTCCGGCCCACTCGGGGACGACGCTGGAGCGGCCCTCGCGTGCAAAGGCGCGCACCTCATCAAATGCCTCCCAGGGATTTTTGGCGCGCTTGAGGCGCTCAGCTCGCTGGGCCTTGGTTTCCTTCACTTGAACAGCTTCAGTCATTTTTTCCTCGTCAGGGGAGTGCGATGAAAACAGAAAGCCCGCGGCAGCAAAGAGGCTGTATCGCGGGCTTTCGGAAACCTTGGAATTACGGATGGACTTTTATCAGACCCAGGTCACCTTTGCGCGCGAGGCGGCGTACAGCGGCGACAACAGGGGCGACCGTTCATACTCTGATATTCGCAGGAGGCAGGGGAAAAAGCAAATGCGAATTCGGTAAAGCGCGCAGGCACGTAAGGTCTTCTGGTGCTTTCCTGCCAGTTCCCCTTTGATTTCAGGAGTCTACGCATAATGCCCATTCGGAGGAGTGAAGATCGCAAGAAGAAAGAGCGGTGTCATGTTCGATTGAGACGAATTACGCGCCGGCGTTCCGGCCAGGATTGTAGGACGCCAGAAATAGAGTCATTTGCGGACGCCAATGCGGCATCCAATTGCCCGAAAGCGTCCCACTAAAGCCCCCGCTTATTTGGCTCTTTACGGCACGGCTGAAGCCGTGCCCTTTCAAAACAATTTTCGATAGCAGTTTTTAGACAGGTTCTGAGTTCACGCGCCGAAGACCAGACAGACCAGCGCCGCCAGCAGAATCACCACCCGCGCGCGATGATAGCGGTCCCACTTGCTTCGCTCCATCTTCCAGGTGGCTGGCAGCCGCAACAGGTCCCATTTTGTGACGCGATTGTTTACAGGAACCGGAAAGATCACCGTATAGACAATTGCAAAGAACCACAGCACGGCTGAGGCGATCAGCAACGCATTTTGGCGGTGCATCAAAACGAGTACAAGCGTGAGAAGCGCCGTCAGCGCGTACCAGAACGGCATCACCCGCCCGAACAATCTGGCGAAAGCCTGCACGACACGCGCATGCACGTCATCGGGCATCTTGTTCAGTGTGGGATGCAGAAAAAGAGAGACGGTCAACTCGTTCCCAACCATCAATCCGGCCACAATGATCGTAATTCCACCAAGCAATTCCATACGCATCCGATGTCGCAGAGCGCAAAACAGCTTCAATCTCTGGCGGGTGTGGGCCTAATAAACAGGCTGCGGAAAAACTCAAGTTTAGAGGCGAAATGCTTGGAGAACATCCCCCAGGGGTTAAAACCCGCGCAGATTCCATGGCGGTCTTCGGCACGACTGAAGTCGTGCCCTGACACAAAACATCAATGACCATCTGCGTGGACCATCTTCGTGGCGGACATCACTGCTAGCTCCCCAGCACGATCTTCGGTTTTTCGCCGCGCGTATCGGCTTCGTTTACCTCTGTGACGATGGTGCGCGACTCGCCGGGCATGAGCGGGATGTAATTGTCAGAATAGATGGCGGGCAGGACACGGTCGCCCGATTTTTCGCGAACTGCGGTTAAACGAACCATTAGAGCCGGTAAGGCACCGTTGTTGCGGACGCGGGTGGTCAGCTTCCAGGTATCGTCCTTGCGTTCGGAGACTGTTTCGGCAATCAGTTGTGGCTTGGGCAGTTGACGGATGGCCCGGTAGTCGTCCTCATGCAGTCCGCGGAGATAGAAGTTCGATGAGAGCGTTTCTGTGCCGCGAGCAAGCTCAAGTCGAAGGAAGTGTACGGGCGTGAGTCCTTCCGGATAGGTCATTTTTATGCAGGAAACCGTGCTATCTTCGCTGCTGTCAAGCGTGGCTGTCTCGACGTCTATGCGGGATCCATCCATGTTCAGGATTTCCACCTGAGCATTAAGACCGGTCAGGTTTCCTGCGTTGTAATTCACCACTTCGATTGTTTCCTCCGCGCAGTTCCACTGAATGTGGAGCGGCTCGGAGCCCTTTTTGCAGCCGAAGTAGGCCGCCGTTGGCTCGAAGTAATAGTCGTATGTCTGCCAGACGAACGATGGCCAGCATGGGTGGCTCATCCACAGAAAGACGCCCATGCGGTAGCGGCTTTGCGCTTCGAACATGGCGCGGTAGGTATCGTAGTTGACGAACTGCGCGAGCGAGATCCATTCCTCCGCGTTGGTTGCGCCGCCGTAGTTGTTTTCGATCATGTCGCGGAAACCAGCGCCGCCCTGTGCGCCCGCCAAGCAAAAATCGTGCAGACCCCAGTCGAGCGCCTGCGGCCACACCGCGCTTTCGGGCATCATGAGGCGCACACTTTCGATAGGCGGAATGTTGGGCGCGCCAATCTCACTGTGGAACTTTGTATCGGCGAGCCCGAAGTAGACTTTGGGAGGCATGGCCTGATAGGGACCATGGCCGCTGACGACTTTGTCTGCAGAGCTCGGGATGTAGTGCAGTCCGGGATGCAGGTCGCCGAGGATCTTGCGAATCCCTTCTTCGAGAGGAGGAGGCGGGAAGCCCTCGTTGCGGCCGCAGTATAGGCCGATGGAAGGGTGATTGCGGATGCGCATCACGAGGTCCTTCACATTGCTGAGGAAAAGTGAATTGTCTTCGGGCTCAGGGCCGTCCCAGGGATTGGCAAGCCAGAAATCCTGCCACACGACGACGCCATGGCGGTCGCAGGCTTCGTAGAAAGCTCTGTCGCCGATTTGACCGACCCAATTGCGAATCATGGTGAAGTTCATCTCGCGGTGGTAGCGGACGGCGGCGTCGTACTCGCGGGCGCGGTAACGGAGCATGGACTCGCCGAAGCCCCAGTTGCCACCGCGCGCGATGAACCGGCGGCCGTTGATCCAGATCTTTAGCGCGTCGCCCTCCTCGCTGTATGTCATTTGGCGAAGGCCGGCCTGGAATGTTTTTTTGTCGAGCGTTTTGCCATTGGCTTCCAGGGACAACTCGACCGAATGACGGTAGGGATCGCCGTAGCCCACCGGCCACCAGAGCTTTGGGTTCTTGAGGCGAAGCTCGGGCTGGTTAGACGGATCCAGCGTGATTTTCTTTCGCTCCATTGCGGCGAGCTTTACGCGCTGCTCGAAGCTGACTTCGCCGAGATGTCCGCGCAATACTCCGGTGAACGGCCGGTCGTGATGATTCACGAGGTCGGCCTCGATGGTCACTTCGGCAGAGGATGTATCGGGGAGGGGAAGTTTCGTTGAAACAAAGGGATCTTCAATTGTGACGGCTTCCGACACGGTGAGGAAGACGTCTCCCCAAATGCCGATGTCGCGTCCGCGAATGGTGGGAATCCAGTCCCATCCGATGGACGCGTGGTAGGTGGGGTTGTCGGCGCCGAGGCCACCGCCGTTTTTGCCGCTGGTCTCGAAGGTTTTCTGCTTGGCGCTGCCTGGCGTTGCGTTCTTTTCGATTCGGACCGCGAGAGCGCTGGGCTTGCCTGCAATCAATTTGCCGGTAACGTCGAAGCGTCCGCGCATGAAGCCGCCTTCGATGCGGCCGAGCTTCTCGCCGTTCAGGTAGACTTCGGCTTTCCAATTGATGCCATCGAAGTCGAGCCACGCGAGCTGCTGAGGGGTTTTGGCCGGTGCGATGAATTCGGTCCGGTACCAGAAGTCAGAGTAGAAATAGGAATCGGAAATATGAAGTTGATTCTGTCCGAAATTTGGGTCGGGAACAGCACCGACGTTCAGGTATGAGGTCAACACGGTTCCTGGTACAGTTGCGACGAGCCAATCAGAATCCTGGAAGCCAACTCTGGAGAGCAGTTCGCCGGAGCCATTCACAAAGTTTGCTCGCTGAATTCGCCAGGCTCCGCCCGCGATGTGCAGGCGGCCATCCGGGCTGACGGCGGGCGCTGGTTTTGGCTTGGCGGTGAAGCCACCGCGGCCGAAGACCTCAATTTCGCTGAGGATGTATCCATGAGCGGTGCCGGGCCGTGTCATGAGCACGCGTACGTAGCGACCTTGCGCGGGTTGCGCAAGCTTCAGGTCGTCGACCAATGCTGTTCCGTCATCGAGGGAGTGAAGATCGCGCCAATTTTGCGCGTCGTCGGAAACCTGCACGGAGCCCTCGGCTGCACGCGCAATCCAATGGAGATTAATGTGGTCGAATTCGCAGCGAGATCCGAGGTCGACATAAACCCACTCCTCGCCCATACCGGCGGCCATCCAGGCACTGGTGAAGCTGTAGGGGCCGCCAATCTCCACCCGCTTGTCACCGCGAAAGAAGGCGACCTGGCCGAGTTTCCAGGTTATATCGAATTCCTGGAACCCGCCTTCGACGGCGCTCCCGGCGGCGCACTCGATGCGGTAGAAGCGACTGTGGCTCACAGCACTTAGCGGAATTGATGGCGTAAAGAAATGATTCGGGGCGCTGAAATCGGGAGGATATGCCGCGGTTGAAGCAGGTGTGGGACGTGTAAGTGTGCCTGCCAGTTGCCACGCTCGGCCATCTTCAGAGATGGACACGGTGAATCTCAGCGAGTCAGGCCGCGTGGGTTGCGGGGAGACGACGACCAACTGGACACGGTCAATTTCAGGGGCTACCTCTCCGCCCGCAAGCTCGATGTCAACGTGTGTATGGCCGCCATGCAGCTCCATGGCGTTCATCGGGCAGTGATCGACGATGACCTCGCGCTGTTCCTTAGGAAGGGGGCCATGTGATGCGTCGGAAATCACCACCCATTCCGGGAGCCGATTGTCCTTGATGCCATCGGTCACGAGCTGCGCGGTCAAGTTGTAGTCGTAACTGCTCGAGTGATAAGCGGGACGAAGGAGAGCCAGGTTGCGGTAGGTGGCGGATTCGGGAACAAGCTCGGGACTAAAATCCTCACTCGGTGCGCCGGGGTAGACACCAATGCCGCGGGTGTATTCGAGAGCGGCCTTGACAGGGGGCACTTCAGAGGGCGAAACCGGTACTTTTTTTGAGGATGCGCCGATCGGTTCCGCGAAGGCAGAAAAGCCATCGACTGCCACGGTTGCACTCGCGATTGCCGTGGTCTTCAGGAAATTCCTTCTTGATGTTGACATTTAATCCTTCTCTGCTTTTTATTCCAATTTTCGGAAGCCGGTTGAGTTGCTCCGCCGTCGGCAAGCTGGTTACGGAGGCCAATTCTATCGCATGATACCGTTCCCAGAGCGGGGCGCGCAGCAACTCGACAGATGTGACAGACCGCGGTCGCGATGCTGGTCGAGTGCGCGACCGCACGGTTGCGTCGATTGAGATGGAATGCGGGCAGAATTTATTGGATGACAGCCGGTGTGCGATGTTTGCATCCACACGATCGGCGCAAGACGATCTCGACCGGCAGCACAATCCGGCTTCCGGATTTGGGCAGCTCACCGCGAGCGATCCGATCCAACAGCAGATTCGTCGCAACGCGGCCCATCTCTTGCGCAGGTTGACGAACAACCGTGAGCGGTGAATAGGTGAGATCGGCGAGCTCGAAGTCGTCAAAGCCGACCAAGGCGAGGTCATTCGGGACTTTCACGCCCAAGGTCAAGAGGGAACTGAGGACATAACGTGACGCCAGGGTGTTCGAAGTGAATATTGCGGTAGGCGCATCGGTTCTGCCGAGCTTTTCCTTCAGCGAGATCAATGTGTCTTCCCGCGAAACACAGCCGAAGAATGAATTCTCCTGCAATCCTGCATCCTGCAGCGCACGACGGTAGCCAAGGAATCGCATGTTGATTGTGAATAGATCCCTGCTGAGGCCCATGAAGGCAATTCGTTTATGCCCATGTTCGATCAAGTGTTGGACGATACGATTGGCCCCTGCGGTGTTTTGCACGAGGACGACGTCGAATGGCTGATCGGAAACCGGACGGTCAAAGGCCACAACCGGGGTTCTGCCGAAGAAGGCTCTTGTGAGACGCGATTGTCGATACCTGGACGGGATGAAAACGAGCCCGTCGACATGGCGCTGCAGCATTTGTTCCGCCTCGGCGAATTCGGTATCCGGATCTTCGTTCGAGGTCGTGAGGATGACCGAATAGCCGTTTTCTTTTGCCACGGAAGTCACGGCGTGCGCGCAATTGGCGAAGAACGAATCATAGAGATACGGAATGATAAGGCCGATGGACTTCGTTCGTTGTCCACGAAAAGCTCGAGCTAGATCATTGGGGCGATATTTGAGCTGCTCGACGGCTGCGTGCACGCGTCGAGCCGTTTGTTCGGAGACCCAAGCGCTGCCGCTGAGAACGCGGCTGACGGTCATTGTTCCGACCCCGGCCAACTTGGCAACGTCGCTCATGGTTGGCTTGCGATGCGCGGGGTGGGTCTTTGCGGGGGTTCGCGCGGCACCCGAGGTCTGACCTTTTTGGGAGTCCGGCAATTTAATTGCTCCACTAGCGCAGACGTTCGCGCAGTCCCTATCGTGCTGGCCAGGTCAAATCTCGACTTTCGCACCTGGAGAAGAGCCGACTGACTTCACTTCAAACGGTCAATGGCGAAATCCGAGGAGCGCAGTCAGCAGAACGCAGGAAACGGTGTTCGTGGAGGAATATAACAGCACAATCGTAAAAGCGCCAAGGATTAATGGAGGGAAGCAGATCGAAATCCCGAGGGTTTGCCCTTTCGTGCACCGGCTCTTCTTGATCGTTCGCCCTCTCGCTTGGTTAGCGAGAGGGCTCCAGCTTCCCATCGCTGAGTTTTCCTGGGCAGGTCACTGAGATGTCTCGGAACGCAGTGACTCCGCGCTTTCATTGGATTCCAAACGGTTGCTTTCCAGTCCAGTCGGGAATCGAGTTCACGCGCAGATCGGTGCTGGTCGGAATTCGATCCATCATGAACCGCAGATTGAATCCTACGCTCTGTGTGTAGTAGTCACGAGCGTTGTTGGCGGTTGCGAACGTGTCGAGATAGACGTGTGGAGCTATGCGGTAGCCCATACGGATATCGGCGTCGTAGTTCGGTGCAGTGCTGTTGTTGGATGCATAGGTACCTTGAGTAACGGCGGCGGAACCGGGCGAAGCCGGATAGAATACCGATGCGTTTTCGTGCAAATATTGCATCCCTCCGCTGAATTTGATCTGGTACTCGAAGCGCGGATGGCGGGAATACCACGAGATCGGTATGGAGCCCAGGTAGTACTGCTGTGGGCTGAAGTATCCACCCTGTCCGAAGGAGAAAAATTTCAGGTTCTTGTCATAATGCATGGCATTGGCGTTTACGCCTACGGTGAGACCTTTCACGACTTGCCAATACAATCCGGCGTTGCCCGACGCGCCCCAGTTGTCCGGCACGTGCCGTCCCTGGATAAAGGAGTAGCTGACCGAGGCATATTCGCCGATGGTCTTATAGCGGACGTTGCTAGAGGGAGCAGAATCGAACTTGGCAGTACCAGTGTTGGAGATGACCCCTCCCCATCGAATGCCGGTGCCTGGATCGCGCGCGCCGGCATAGGAAAGCAAGCTGTCTTTGACGCTATCGCGCACGGCCAGAAGCGTGAACCATCCATTGAGCGGCTGATAGCGGAATCCGCCGATCAGGTTGTGAACCGCGAAACCTTGCGGAGTAGTTCCCGCCGACATCCCGAAAGTGTTGGTCGACAATTGCGCGACGCCGGCATAACCAATCTTGGACTGTTCGCCGAACAGCGCGCCGGCCGGGAGGGTGCCGAACATGAGAGTCGAACTTCCGTCGGGAGTGCCGCTGTACGCGAATACGCCGTGTCCCTCTACGCCGAAGCGCACGCGGTTTGAAGCTGTGTACGCCGCGCCAAGGAGGCTGTCGCCGATGATGAGGCGGTCGATTCCCGGGTCACCCAAACGTCCGGCGCCCGTTCCCCCTGTGCTGATCACAGGAGTGTTGCGGTTTTCCACGGCATCGGCCTCATTCTCCATTTGGTCTTCCTGTTGCTGCTTCTGGGCTTGTGCCTGACTGCCTGGATTCTGACCGCCAACATTCTGATCTGCTTGACTCTGACCACCCGAAACTGTCAGCACAAGGCTGATGGGCCGGATGCGCGCACTCTCGGCGGTGCTGCCAGTCGTATCCGGCCTGCATGGAGAACTCGAGGACCGGCTGGCGACATCGGGATTGGAAAGGGAGCTTGCTCCTTGGGCATTCTCCTGGAGCTTGTGCAGGGCGGTGGTCTTCGCGTGGGAATCCGACGAGTCCTGCTCGTGCACCGCCAGCAGAGCCGATCTCAATTCGCGCTCTCCTTGCTCGTAGTCACCGCGCGCGATATCTTCCCTCGCTGTCATGTGCATCAGTTCCGGGTCGTGCGGAAAACGATCGAGTCCCTCGCGCATAAATTGCTCAGCCAAAGCATTCTTGTGAGCAGAAAGAGCAGTCCCGGCTGCTACCCGATAGTCTCCTGCTTGTGCGCCTTGCATCCCCCAAGCTTGAAAGACCTCGAGTGCCTTCTGTCTTTCATGCCCCTTCAAGTACAACGAGGCTAGTGCAGCATGGATATCCCGATCGCCGGGATACGTGTGTCCTGCATCCGAGAGAATTGAATACGCGAGTTGCGGTTTACTTTCGAAATCGCGTTCGGCGCGTCGTACGCTCCAGGTGGAATAGATCGCTTCGATCGCGCCGTGCTGCTTTGAGGTGAGGTCGGTCCGCCTCTCGGCATTGAGCAACAGATCGCTTAGGCCCGGCGCGTCCAGCGAGACGGCGAGCATGGTCCAGGCAAGTTGGATGTCCAGATCAATGGGCGGATTGTTGTGCTCTGCCAAATAGCGCGAACGTGCTTGCTGCAATATCGGAAGAGCGTCTTGAGACTGACCAGCCATTAGATGTGCACTGGCTTCAAGGACGAGGAAAGCCGGATCTGTTTCAAGCTGGGTGCGGACGGATGCGGGGATGTGCGGTATCTCCGTAACCAGCGTCCGATCGGCTCGCTGCTGGTGAAGTACAACCAGAAGACCACGCCAGGCTTCAGGTGAATTCGCATTCCTCGCTACGATGTCCCGGTAGAGGTCCTGAGCATGACCGTAGTTGCGCTCGCGCATCCAGATGTCCGCAAGCTGGACTTGCGTGCCTTCTGCCGGCTCGCGTCCGGCCGCTTGGTCCACGGCTAGCGAGCGATTCAGGAAGTCCTCCGCCTGTGCACACTGTCCTTGCGTCGAGTAGAGAACAGCGACGGAGTTAAGAAACCCCGTGTGTTTCGCAGCTTCGTCGTATGAATGCTGCGGCATGGAGCGCACCATTGCGATTGCCTGAGCGAAGGCGCCCATACGGGTGTATGCGCCGACCAAGCCTTCCCACCCGCTCGATTTATCGGGATGCGTCTGTGTAGCCTGCCTGTAGATTTCGACCGCCCGATTTGTCTTTCCCTGCTCCATGAATGCGCCTGCAATTTGAAGACGCAGGCTAAGTGCGTCGTCGGTATCGGAGGTCCTTGCAATGTCGAGAGCGCGGCGCAGCGCCTGATCGCCCTCAGCTGGCTGATTTGCCCCATAGTAGACGAGTGCCATTTGCGCGAGGTAGTCGGGACGAGCCTCCATCCGCTGCTTAACCGCCGGGGGAATGTGCTGCGAGGTCGAGATGGCGGCCTGCGAAGCTTTTTCTCCGATCTGTGCTTGTATAAGCCCCAGCCAGCTCGATTCGTCATTGGGATTTGCGGCGGTCAATCGATAAAACGTCTTGGCCGCCTCAGCATAATTTCCAGCGCGGTCCGAGGCATGCGCCAAACCCAGCAACGCATCTTTGTCGTTGGGGCTGAGCAGGACTGCTTGTTGATATGCGGCCACCGCATCTTTCGTCCGATGTTGATTGAGCGCATCCGATGCCTGGTTCATGATTCCCCAGAACTTCGCATTCCGATATCCCTCGTCGACATCCTTTCGCGCGGGGTTCAGCTTGCGGGCCTCCGCAAAGAGCTTCTGAGCATCGTCAAATTTCCTTTCGTTCAGACGCACGAATCCCAGCCCGGCAACTGCGTCAGCATTGTTCGGCGCCTGGTTCAACACTTGCTGAAACTTGGCTTCGGCATCGGCAAACTTGCGTTCGCGCACCAGCGCATTCGCGAGTCCCAGCAAGGCTCCGTTATCCAGAGGCCGGAGACTCAGCGCCTCCTGGTACGCCATGATTGCAGCTTGAGGCTGGTTCTGTAGTTGCGCCGAGGCTCCGCGCTCGATAGCCAGCCAGAATCGCGCAGCGTCATAACCGTCGCGAACATCATGCCGCTGGGGCGCGAGCGTGCGCGCGTGGTCAAACAGGCTCAGCGCTTCGCTGAATCTCTTTTGGTCGAGACGAACATATCCAAGCCCCGCAATGGCATTGGCGTCGTTCGGGGACTGGCGGAGTACTTCAGTGAACTGGGCCGCCGCTGTCGCTACATCTTTGTTCCGAAGCGCCTTGAAGCCGCGCTCTCTATCCGCATCGGCAATGTTCTGCTGTTGTTTGGCACGGAGTGCCGCAGCGATCGGCTGCATATCGGGGTCTGAATAGTGTTGAAGATACGCTTCGATCGGGGCCAGCGCATCCGGATTCTCCTTCTCCCACAGCAACGCCTGGCGCCAGGGGGCGCGAGCCTGCTCCACCGTGCCGGAATCCTTGATCGACTCGAACATGCGGAGTCCTTCGATCCGCGTTTTCGGATCATAGGTAAGCAGTGAGGCGAGCCACACGCGATAGGCCTCCTGGTTCGGATTGTGAGCGCACAATTGGCGGAGCTGGGAGATCGCTTTTTCCTTGCCGCCGGTGCTCGCCGCTTCGGTTTCGTAGAACGGTTCAGCCCACTTGCCCGGAGGCGGCTCCTGGTCACCAAGCACCTCGCGATAGATCTTCATGGCTTCGTCGGGCTTGTGTTGCATCGCGAGTCGACCAGCCTCCTCAAGCCGATTGCGCTCTGCAGGCGTGAACACGCGCAATTTCTCCACAACCGCAATCTGCGGGTCGCGAGGATTCATCTTACGTAGACGGTCCAGATAGGAACGCTCTTCGTCGACTTGACCGTTCTGTTTGGCGCTGCGGGCAAGGCCGGCAAGAGCCTCAGGCTGATCGGGATTCACCAGTAAAACCTTGCGCCAGTTCTGAACCGCCAGATCGACGCGGCCTCGCGCCTCAAGTGAGCGTGACTTGGCGAGCAGGATTTCGACTCCGCCTTGTGTCTGTGACGGCGCAGATGCCGGCACCACCAACGCCAGCATTAAGAGGAAAGGAAGACGAATCAATTTTGTCATTGCAGTTAGCCTCGGGTTAGGTCTCCCGCGTCGCCAACCGTCGTGCGGCGACGCGCTCGGTACTCCAGCGCACCCAGGCAACAATAATTACTGCAAGCAAAAGGACGAACAGCGGAATAAGCCAGAAGTATTCAAAGAGAAGAACCGTCGTGTATTGATAGCGATCGACTTCGCCGGCGTGATAGGCCAGCGTGCCTACCAGGAATGATTCAAAGCGTCCATTTTGAGAAACAGTCACACCGCCGTAAACGGGACCTTGCCGCTCCGATGGCGTAAAGAGCGCGCGCACGGCGTCAATTGCATTGGCGCCGCTCGGATCAATGACGACCACAACGCGGTCAGGCCACAGTGGGGAAACAAAACTTTCAATGAAGGCATCGAAATTATCGCGACCGCCGAGCGACCGCCTTAACCGTCCGCCATCGGATTCGCGAAACGGCCATTCCGGATGGTGCAGCAAAGTCGACATTTCGCTTTGGTTTACGCGCATCTCCGCACCGGAAAGGTCAACGGGCATTCTGCCCGCCCATTCCGACATAAGCGGCTGCGAATCAGGCTTGCCGATCAGGACGAGGTCTTTGTCTTTGATTCGGTCCGTAGCGTCAGTACCAGCAACGGTGAGGCCGGTTGCGAGCGCTCCCGTCTGGGCCCCAAAGAAACCCGCCATATCGAGCAAAGTTTCATATTCGGCGGGAGTGGGAGCGCTCGGCAGGATGACCGCGGTTCGACTGAGGTCGGGCCATGCCGTAAAGGGATAACCCGCGTCCGCGAACAACTCCAGGCGGGGCAGCACGACCGAATGGGGGATACCGCGGAGATCGATGGATGAATCTCGATGAATCGCGAAAGACGGGTGAACGCTCGGCGGCGGAGTATTACGCTCAAAGTAGAAGTCGATGGAGAGCGTGTTCGTGTATGCGAGCAGGCTGCCCGTCGGGAGGCGGATGACTTCGGACTCGTCGACGGGGTTGGGTGCCGGCTTCAGCTGAATGCTATCGATGTCTTTGCCATTCAAGCGTACGTGGAGTGCAGCATGCGACCCCTCCGGCACGCCGCTGTATTGGTACTTGAGAAGGAGGGGCACAGATTGCCGGGCGCGCAGGAACAAATCCGGCGGGAGACGAAAATATAAACTGATCGATCCGGTTCCCTGCAACTTTAGGCGCTCGTCCGTTGTGTAGGCGCCGATCGCGGAGGGCGTGTCGGCCTGAAGCCATCGTGGAGCGTCATACTCCGCTCTCGAAGAAACCGGAACGGCGCGGGCGCGAATGCTATTGGCGCGGGGCAATCGGCTGTTGCCGGTGAGTGCGCGAGCCGCTTCAAGCAGATCTTCGGATTTATCACCGGTGACGATCAGCAACTTGCCGTAGGGGTCGCGAGGATTGTCGCGCATCGCAAGCAGCGGTCCCGGCTCGGATGGCAGCGAAAGGCCGGCGAGAAGTTTTGAGTCGCGCAGCGCAAAGACGAGAGCGTTTCCGTTGGGAAATTCGCTCAGGGTGACGGGAAGATGCACACCGCGCACATCGGAAAGCACTCCAAACCACGAAGCGACGAGTGCCGCAGTTTGCAGTGTACGGTCGTCAGGCGGGTCGCCGAATACCACAGGCAGGCTCCATGAGCGCAGTCCGGCTGGATCGAAAAACGGCAACGGCAGTAAAGAAAGGTCGTTCGCCAGCGGCAACCTTGTTCCGCTCATATTGACGGTGCTGGCCGGATCTAGTATTACCCAGGGTATGTTTTTCTGGCTGCATGAAGCGCAGGCTCCCAGAAACTGAAAGGAGAGCGCGTTGTCGTTGGTCAACAGGTCAGTGGGCAGCGCGAATTCGGCCTGTTGCACAGGTCCGGGTGCGAGTGAAATGGACCCTATTTCCGCGCCGTTCAGCGTCAGTTCCAGTCGGGCTTCGTTGGGGCGCAAATCCGGGGCCGCGTAGTTGAGCCTCAACGTCGCATTGGTCGTGACCTTGGTGACGGGTTCACCAAAGAAGAAGTTGAGCGACGCTCCGCTGCCTTGCAGCGACAAAGTCTTAGCGGTTCCCGCAATCCCCAGTTCAAACTGGTCATGAAAGTTGGCCGGCTGGATTCCGTCGGTTTCCGGCGCGCTCATGTTCAGCCCATTGGATTGGATGTCTGAAGACTGCACTGCAGGAGGAAAGAAAATGCATCCGAAGAGCAGAGCCGGAACGAGAACGGATGCGGCCCTGCTTTTCCGCGTCGCTGTTAGCCGATCTCGTTCAATAGCAGGGGAAGGCATGAAAAGTCCGATCGGCACAATCGCCAAACCGCGGATTCCCAGCAAGAGAATCTGCAGCAAACTGATCAACGGCCGATCGCCAGGCCTTGGAATCTGCAACGTTCGCCAGGTTTTCCGCCGCGACGCCACAAGGTTTTCGATCGACCGTTCCTGCTCACGGGTGAGATCGGGGAAGAAGAGATGTTGACGCCGGCCGGCGCAATGAGCTACCAGCGACGGAATCTCGCAATTCGATCTTCCGTCACCGAGCACCAACAGGATGGACGCCCCCCGTGCGAGTTCCAACGGCTCCCCAACCTTCACCGTCGCGCTGCTTCGCGAAAGATGGACGGTGGCGCCGGAAACTTGACGGCGACCTTCGAGTCTTAATGTGGCTGGCAGACTCGCACGCAGTTGAGCTCCGGATCTCAGTTGCCGCCGTTCCCACGCCACCGAAGCTGCCACCGACAGGATCATGGTGCTGTATAGGGTCCATGCGGCGTTCATGATCACCGTGTCGCGATGGGCAGGATCGGCCACGTAGCGACGTTCCGCCATCACGAGCCCCGCGACATTCAGCGCCAATAGCAGCAAGTAGGGCAGGGCGATGCGCCGATCGAAATAGGAGCGCCGAATAATCCCGCCCTTGCTGGTGACATTGAATTTGCCTAATCGGGGGTTGATGAGTGCGAACAATGTGGGGAACAGGATGTACGGCGCCAGCACGACCTCATAAATCTCGTTCCAAAAAGAGTATCGGTGGCGTCCTTGAACGCGCGAATTCGTAAGGCTCGAAAGGACGAGATGAGGAAAGGCATACGCCAGGATCGCCCAGGTATAGCCATATATGTTCACCTTGCCGAACAGGAGGTAGACCAGCGGGACAGTCAGAAAGATCAGGCGCGGTATGGCAAAGAGAAAATGGGTGGTCGCATTGAAGTAGCAAAGTCTTTGAGGAAGAGTAAGTCCAGAAACAAACAGCGGATTCTCAACACGCAGGATTTGAGTCATGCCGCGCGCCCAGCGAATGCGCTGACCGATGTGTGCGGCGAGGCTTTCCGTTGCAAGACCGGCAGCCAGCGGAATGTTGATATAGGCGGTGTTCCAGCCGTGGCGCTGCATGCGCAAGGCAGTGTGCGCATCTTCGGTCACCGTCTCGACTGCAATTCCGCCAATCTCGTCGAGCGCGCTGCGCCGCAAAACGGCACACGATCCACAGAAGAAGCTTGCATTCCAAAGATCGTTTCCGTCCTGTACAAGGCGGTGAAACAGCTCGCCTTCGTTTGGAACCCTGCGAAACTGACCGAGGTTTCTCTCGAAAGGATCTGGGGAATAGAAATGATGGGGAGTCTGCGTCAGCCCAAGACTGTGGTCACGAAGAAACCACCCCAACGTCTTCCGCAGGAAAGAGCGCGCAGGTACGTGGTCAGAGTCGAAGATGGCGACGAATTCGCCGCTGATTCGCTGCAGCGCATGATTGATGTTTCCGGCTTTGGCATGCTCGTTATTATCGCGAGCGACATATTCCACGGAAACTTGCGCAGCGAAATCGCGGAACTCCTCTCGGCGTCCGTCATCGAGCAGCAAGACTCTCATCTTTTCGGGTGGATAATCCATCGCCATGGCCGCGATAACCGTGGCCCGAACGACGTGGAGGGGTTCATTGTAGGTGGGCACCAGGATATCGACGGTGGGCCAAAGCGCGGGATCCCCCTCAAGAGGCAGTGGAGGCCGTTTCAGGGGCCGTAGCGTTTGGAAATATCCCAGAAACAGGGTAGAGAATGCGAAGAACTCCGCGGCCAGGAGCATCAGGACAAAAACAGTGTCCCAGCGATGCATGTGGCCCGCGCTCGTGACTCCTTCCCAAGTCTGGATCACGCGCCAGTAGCCATAACGTAGAGTGCTGAATGCGGAAAACGTCATCAGCAACATCGTGACCGTCAGCGATCGCGATACGGAGTTCAACAGCATCGCAAACAGGATCAGGACCGCTCCAAGGATGGCCTGCTCCTTCCATGCAAGAGGCAGTATGACAAGCGGGCCTAACGCTAAAACTCCGGCCAGGGCCAATATGCCCAAAACGGCCAGTCCGAAGCGCGCAGTCCACCTCGAATGTGAAACTCCGCTCATGGGGCCACCTTCAAACCAGCTCCAAGAAATGCGTGTTTAGGCGCGTCTGCCGCAATGGGCAGCGAAGCCCAGATTGCAGCTCGCTTTGTGCCGGGTTGAGAAGCGGTCGTTTCATGGCAACTCGTTGATATCCTGAGCAAAAGGCAGAATTAGGACGATCTAGTCACTGAGTGTCGACCGCGAACCGTACGGACTTTCTTTGCAGACCTACTCTTGGGTGCGATCACCAGCAATTTGGTTGCTCAACTTGTCCACCATGCGGAATCGCGATAACTTATTTAAATTAACTAACATAGCCTTGCAGGTGCGTAGCAATTCACGAGGAGCAAACCGCCTTGGTCAAGCCGGCATCTAAGCTCAGTTCCAGGCCTGAAACATAAAGGTGACATGAAGCTGAAAACAATCCTTACATTGTGCTTTGCAACCCTCGTCCAGGTCAGTTGTGCCGCGCAAGATTGGCCGTCGCTATGGAAAAACTACGTTGCCGCGTTCACCGACAACCAGGTGCGTGTTGTCGACCACGACGCAGGCGATCGCACCACTTCGGAAGGTCAGGCATACGGCATGTTCTTCGCGCTGGTGGCCAATGACCGTTCCAGGTTTGATGGGTTGCTTCACTGGACTGAGCAGAATCTCGCCGAGAGTGACCTCAACGCACACCTTCCGGCCTGGCTATGGGGCCATGGGAAAGACAATCGGTGGGGCGTGCTTGACCGCAATTCAGCTGCTGACGCAGATCTGTGGATGGCATACACCTTGCTCGAGGCAGGCAAAGCATGGAACGAACCGCGTTATACAAAGTTGGGCACTGCGCTGGCGCGCCAAATTGCAGCACAAGAAGTCGTTGATGTGCCGGGTCTCGGCGCAAGTCTCGCGCCCGGCCCCACTGGTTTTCAGCACGAGGGTTCCTACCGATTGAATGCAAGCTATGTGCCGCTGGAACTCATTCTCCGGCTCAGTCACTTGTTCCCTGACGGCCCTTGGGGAAAAGTGGCTGCAACGGTCCCAACTCTGGTGAGTGATTCCGCGCCGCACGGATTTGCATCCGACTGGATCGAGTTCAAATCGGACCCCGCGATGCAGCCCTCGCCAACCGTCGGCAGCTATGACGCGATCAGGGTCTATCTTTGGGCCGGCATGCTGGATGCGACCTCCCCAAACCGAGACGGGATATTGAAGTCGCTTTCTGGAATGGCCACCTATCTCCGCAGCAATTCAGTTCCTGCGGCCAAGGTGCGGCCCGATGGAAGCATCGAGGATCGGAAAGGCCCGGTGGGATTTTCCGCAGCCGTGCTCCCGTATGCCTCAGCTCTTGGCGAGAATCAAGTTCGAGATCAGCAGTTGTCACGCGTCCGGTCCGAACTCGGACCGAAGACCGGACTGTTTGGCAGCCCACCCAAATACTATGACCAGAATCTGGCACTGTTCGGACTCGGCTTCATGGAGCGGCAATTCTGGTTTGACGCAGAGGGTGCGCTCAAAATGCGGTGGAAGCGAGATTAGCGACTCCCCTGGGGCAGGGCGTCTGGATCAGGCAGATTCCAAAGCGCAGGACCTGCATCGGGCCGACTATCGGGCCGGCTGTGGTTGCAGAATATGGAAAGAGGTTCTGGCGGAGAGTGAGGGATTTGAACCCCCGATACCCTTTCAGGTATGTCGGTTTTCAAGACCGATGCAATCAACCACTCTGCCAACTCTCCGTTATCCCATTGTAACGAGAAAAGCCCCGCTCCTCACAAGTAGAAGCGGGGCTTCCCTTTCTTTAGAAGTGTTTTAATGAACCGCTCAACCTCGGACATCGCTATCCTCATTGAACGATACAATCGCGTTCGGCGAGACCCCGCCGTTAGCCCGATGGCTGTCAGGCAGGCTCCCAGGGCGCGCAACAACTCGCGAACAAGTCTTCCGGCGGTCCCTTTCGCGGCACATGAGTTCCAAATTTGACGGTAAGCGCGGAGTAAGCAAGTCGTAGAGGCCGCCGGCAGTGACTAAAGCTGCCGCAAATTCAAGAAAGAAGCGCGCTGACAGTGACATCATATCCTCGAGCAATCATGAACCCTGAACCGCAAGGATGTGTGGGCGCTTTGCGAAAGGGGCTCCGCCCAATCTACTGTCGCGACCCATTCGGCAAGTATTCGTAGCTGACAAACGCAATCTTGGTGCTGTCGGGTGACCACGATGGAACATTGATCGTGCCTTGACCGCCGAAGAGCTTCGCCAATACTTTTGTTTTCTTGTCCGCAAGCGACATGAGATTCACGGTCACATCTTTGTTCGGCGGATGGCCGATGACGCCTTTTTCATAAGCGAGAGAGACCATCCATTTGCCGTCGGGCGAGATGTGCGGAAACCAGTCGTTGGTCTCATCTGTGATCACCTGTTCCTGGCCGCTGCCGTCTGCATGCATCCGCCAAATCTGCATAGAGCCGGTCCGTTCGGAGTTGAAGTAGATCCACTCGCCATCGGGCGAGTACTCGGGTCCATCATCAAGACCTGCCGCAGTGGTCAGCCGCTTTTCCTCCCCGCCTTGCACCGGGATCGAGTAGATATCGAAGTTGTCGCCGCGCTGGCCAGTGAATGCAAGAGTCGAGCCATCAGGGGACCAGCCGTGCCAATACGAGGGAGCGTTCTGCGTGACCTGGTGTGGAGTGCCGCCGTCGGTCGGCAGGGTGTAAACCATGGATTTGCCGCTCTGCGTCGAGTCGCTGACGGCAATCATCTTGCCATCAGGGGAGAAACCATGGTCATTGTTGCAGTGCGTTTGTGTATCAGTGGAGATGCGCTCGGGAGAGTCACTATTCAAGGCCAGCCGATAGATGCCGCCATCCTGATTGAACAGGAAGGATGAACCGTCTCGCGACCAGTTCGGCGCTTCGAAATGTGCCGGCGCCACGTAGGCCACTCGCCGGTCTGCGGATGCGATCGGTACGGTCTCGAGAGTGCTGTAGAGTGTCAGAGCTGAGTCGGGCGCCGGCGAGAGCGTCTCAAGATTCACGTTCGAGAAAACGGCAGTTTCGGTTGCATCCTTGTCGTGAGCAGAAACACCGATGCCGACGTAGAATGGGCCGTTCAGCGAGAGCTTTGTCGACGCACCGGCTGCCTGGAGATGGCCATCCTTGCCAGAGACAAACGCATAGAAATAATCGCCATGCTTTTCAAGGCGAACGCGGTGCGGCACCAAGACATTCGATTGAACCTCGTGAGTGTCGGCGCCCGTTGACTCGCGAAACTGCAATGAAGTGAGGCCGTCGCCATGGCGGGCAATGTCAACGGAGGCTGAATTTCCATCGAGGCTCTGACGAATCATCAAGACTGCCTTGCGATGGTTGTTGCCCTTGTCCCCGACGAACTCAATGTCAGCGGAGAGAGCAATGTCGCCCGAGACCTTCTTCCACAAGAAATGGAAGTCGTCGACGCCAAACCACATGTTTTCACCGCTGCCACTGATCGTGTAGGTTTGGTGAGCGCCGTCGTAATTCGCAAAGCCGGGATGGAGAACGGTGCCGACATCCCGATGATCGTCGAAGACGCCCAACGGCGCCGGGTGGCTCTGTGCGAGAACCGCGGATGATGCAAATGCGATGAAAACGGCGATGATACACACAGCAGAAATCCGAGGAGCGACGCGGCGGTTCATGGTTTGCCTCCATGGTCATTTGCAGCGAGTCCATTGTCGCGCTCCAAGCGGCAGGGTGTCTTGGCGAGAGGACGGAAATCCAGAACAACCGACTGCCAAGGTCTTTGAAAACCCTGCAGATAGCTCAGAACGGTGTTACAACAGGAGTGCATGGTCAAGCGATCTAAATCAGGAGCTACACCCGAGCCCGGGCAGCCGATCAGTTTGCGGACATTGGGGGAATACTTGAACCTTTCCCCCGCGACGATCTCCCTGGTGTTGAATAATGCACCCGGTGTGCGGTCCATTCCGCAGGAGACGCGGAAACGGGTTACAGAGGCAGCGGCAAAATTCGATTACCGACCGAGTTTTTATGCGCGATCCCTTCGCAAAAGACAGACCTTTACGATCGGCGTCTTGGTGCCGGAGTTGAGCGACGGCTATACCACGCAGGTGCTTGCCGGAATGGAAGAGTATCTCATCGAGGAAGGGTATTTTTATCTAACCGCGAGTCACCGGCGCAAGCCCGATCTGATCGAGGAGTACCCCCGATTGCTGATGGACCGGTCGGTCGAGGGGTTTATCGTGATTGACACGGTTTTGGAGAAGAGTCTCAGTAATATGCCGGTGGTGGTTGTGGCAGGACACCGAAAGATTGAAGGCATCACCAACGTGGTGCTCGATCAGCGACGGGCGGCTGAACTGGCACTGCGGCACTTATATCAGCTTGGTCATCGCAAGATCGCTTTCATGCGCGGCGGCAGCCATAGTTCAGATGCCGACGACCGGTGGGAGTGCCTGATGACAGTCGCTCGGGACCTGAAGCTGGCCGTATTGCCTGAGCTGGTTGTTCAGCTTCAGTTGCGTGTATCAACGCCCGAGCTTGGCTACGAGCCTGCTAACGAATTACTGCAACGGGGAGGCGACTTTTCCGCGCTAGTCTGCTTCAATGACATCGCTGCAATCGGAGCAATTCGAGCACTGATAAATCACGGCCTACGGGTGCCGACGGACGTGTCGGTGGTGGGCTTCGATGACATCCAGGGCGCGGCGTTTCATAATCCGAGTCTGACCACAATTCGCCAGCCTCTTCATCAGATGGGCATGGTATCCGCGCGGATCCTTCTGCAGCGCATTCGGGGACAAGCCACTTTTCCCGATGTTGTTCCAATCCATCCGGAGCTGGTGATTCGCGAGTCGACCTGCCCACCGAATTCGAAACGTGTACGCGCAAAGCGGAACTGAAGGCCAGATGCAGCTCAAAGCGGCGAACTCAAGCGGGCGCACACTCGGGGTGTTGCATCCGGCTTTCGCGCTTACGGGTGTTCTGCACGTGGTGGGTGGAGCGCTGCTTCCGTCGCTTGCTTCCCTTTTTCATTTGAGCGACAGCGATTCTGGCCTCTTGTTTCTGCTCTACTTTGCCGGCACATCCATGGGTGCGCTGTTATGCAGAGGAAATTACGTGCGGATGATGGCGTTGGGGTTCTTGGGAGTGGCGGTATGTTGCCTTGCGATCACTGCCGCGACACGCCCGATGTTGCCGATTGTTTTTTTATTGCTGGGTATAAGTGTGGGCGTGCCGATGTCCGCAATCAGTCTGTTTGTGGGGCGCGCTTATCCTGAGCGCTGTGCTCCGATGCTTACCTTTCTCAACTTCAGCTGGAGTGCCGGCGCGCTCGCTGCGCCGCTGCTTGCGGCGCGAATCCTGGTGCACCACACCTACACTGCGGCATATCTGCTGTTCGCGGTGGCGAGTGCGGTTGCGGCAGTGGCTTGCGGGTTGATGATTGAGGAAGCCTCGGAAGCTGCACGTCCAACAAGCGAAATTCGGAAGTACGCCACTTTGAGCCTTGTGATCGTCTTCGCATTCGCTGCATTTTTGCAGGTTGGCATCGAGAATACGGTTGCTGCATGGCTGCCGACCTATGCACTGCGCATTGCGGGAAGCGGATTTGCTCTTGCCGCTGCTTCGGCTTCCTTTTACTGGTTTGGCTTTCTTGCCTCGCGGGGATTTTCATCGCTGCTGCTAATGCGCGCCGAGCCGGCGCGCGTCTTTCGTGTTGCTGTAGCAGTGGCGCTCGCCGCGGCAATAGTTCTAGCGTGCGTTCCTTCCGTCGCAGGGCGCAGCGTCGCGATGTTCTTTCTGGGTGCGGCTCTCGCGCCAATTTACCCACTTGTCATTGCGGGATCGATGGCAAAGTTTCGCCGCACGTCCGATTCACGTTGGGTGTTGGCGACGGCCGGCTTTGGGGGTTCGGTGTTGCCGTGGCTCGCGGGGTTGATTTCGGCGCATACCGGAAGCTTGCGGATGGGGATGCTCACAATTCCGGCGGCATTGCTGCTGATGGCATTCGTGCTTCCGGTGCTGCGCGGACCGCGCCTAGTTGCTACGGACAGTTAGCGGACTAACGCAAAATGCACCAGTCCGCTGTAACTATGGCTGCGGCATTACCAGCACTTCCACGCCAGACGCGGCGTCCTTTTGGTGAAACACCTGTTCGGTAGCCTGCTTAAACTGCTGCGGGCTTGCGCTGGGAATGTCAGTAAATACCTGCGGATTGCGGTCAGTCAGTGGGAACCAGGAACTCTGCACCTGGACCATGATGCGATGACCGCGACGGAACGTGTGGAAGAGGTCAGGCATGGTGAAGTTGATGTCAGTCGTTTTGCCGGGCACAAGCGCCTCGGGCTTCTCCCAACTGTCGCGGAACTTGGCTCGGAACGGTTCGCCGCGAAGCAACTGCTGGTATCCGCCCAAGTGAAGCGGAGGTGCGTCAAGAATGCGTTTGTTACCGTGTGATTCGTCTTCCGGATCTGGATAGTTATCGGGATAGACATCGATCAGCTTCACGTCGAAATCAGAATCGGTGCTGGAGCTCGCGACTTTGAGCTTGGGTGAGATTGGACCGGCTATGGTCACGTCTTCGGTAAGCGGCGCGCTCTGATAGACCAGCACGTCGGGACGATAGGCGGCGAATCGCTGGTCGTCGACCATGTATCGCTGAGGCACCGTGTCCGTTGTATAGCCGACGAAGGGGACCGGATGGTTGGGATCGCTTACGTATTCGTCCTTGCCTTGCGTTTCAGTTGGCGGTTCAAAACTGAGTATGCCAGCTGAATGGAAATAGAGAGTCCTCGGCGTCGCAGTCTTGGGAGGCCATGCATCAAAACTGCGCCACACATTGGTTCCGGTTTCGAAGACAACGGCTTTGGGTTGGGGCGCGCCCTTGCCTTTCAAGTAGTGTTCGAAGAAGGGAAACTGAATATTGGCGCGAAAGTACTCACTTGTTTTGGAATTGAATTGCACATCGCCCAGGTGGCTGCCGTCGCCTCGCGCCCACCCGCCATGGACCCAAGGTCCCTCGACCAGCGTGGTCGGTGTTTCGGGGTTGAGCTTGGATGTGGCGTAGAAGGTCTTGTACGGTCCGCTCAGGTCTTCGGCGTCATACCAACCGCCGACAACCAGCACCGCACAGTGCACATTCTTCATGTGGCGCGATAGATCGCGGGCCTGCCAATAATTGTCGTAAGTGTCGTGCTTAGCCTGGTCGTTGAAGAGCCAGTTCGAACCTTTCAGATATTGCTTGTCGAGATTCGAAATATTGCCGGCTTTCAGATAGAACTCGTAGTTGTCTGGCGTGCCGAAGTCGAAGGGAATCGTCGGCTTCGGCGCCTGCGGTTCGGTTTGCGGACGGAAGAACGCGTAGAAGCCAAAATTAGCTGCCAGCATGAATGCGCCGCCGTGATATGCGTCGTCTCCCATGAAAAGATCGGTCATGGGCGCCTGCGGACTCGCCGCGACGAGCGCCGGATGCGAGTCGATCATGGATGCAGAGGTGTAAAACCCCGGATAAGAGATGCCCCAGATGCCCACCTTGCCGTTGTTGTCGGGCACATGTTTGAGCAGAAAGTCGATGGTGTCGTGCGTGTCTGAGGCGTCATCCACATTCTGCGGGGAATTTTTCTCGTCAATGTGCGGGCGCATCTCAAGGAATTCACCTTCGCTCATCCATCGACCTCGCACATCTTGATAGACGAAGATGTACCCGGCCTTTTCAAATTCTTCTGAGGGGCCAAGATGTTTGGGGTATTGATCCTCGCCATAAGGAGCGACACTGTAAGGCGTGCGGTCCATCAAGAACGGATACGGTCTACCTGCGGCGACCTTTGGTACATAAACCGCGGTGAACAGGTGCTTCCCATCGCGCATGGGGATGCGGAATTCGTACTTCGTGTAGTGGGACCGAACGTAGTCTTCGGTAGGCACTTGGGGCGCGGCTGGCTCTTGGGCACGCAGCGCGACGAGGTTGGGGACAAAAACGGTCAGAACGACGGCGAGGAGGATTCGGTGCAATCTGAGCATCGTGAGCTGGAGTCTCCTGACAGACAAGATTAATTCACGACAGAGGGCATTTGTCAGTGTTCAACTCGTCTCCGCACAACTGGTAATTGCGAATTTGGCTGTGCAAGCTCACGATCGGCTTGAATCTTCAACACCGGCATTGACGGCGAGATCGCCAAGGTCAAGAACTTGCGCGAAGGCGGGCGTTACCTTTCCGATAACATTTACAAGGCGATCGGGGACCTCAAGTCATAGAGTTGGATTGCCGAGATTTTCGGCTCCGACGTGCAGGGCCGCTATGCTGGACTGAAAGAGGCTTCGGCCAACCCTGCCCGCGTGAGCTTGGAAGCATTGTCAAGGGCTGCGAAGCGCAGTTCCACCACGCGGTCTACAACCAGTCTCTCTGGAATCAGTTCTAGAGTTCTGATCGAAATGTTCAATGGAGGCAATGCGGGGCGGAGAACCGGCAACGGTTAGCCGCCCTTTCTGTTGCGTGACTTTCCCGTTCCTGATTGTGCCTTTATGCCCTACGTGTTAAAAGCTAAGGAACAGGGTACAGACGGAATGGGTTCGAGAATCGGCGCGGGACGATGCGAGTCATCAACTCGGGACGCCGGAGTCTATCCACCCGAAGACCCTGAATTTGCTGCAAAGGAAACCCAAGCTCCCGATGAGCGCCGGCCCAACAGCGGAAGTCGAGACACTTTACGGTGACTATCCACTCGACCACGCCTTCGACGAAATGCGAGAGGCCACCGGGGATGTGCGCTTGCACTACCGGGCGCTGGCTGAGACGCTCGCACGTCTGCCGGCAGACGAGTTGCAGCGGTGCAAGCAATCTGCTGAACTTTCGTTTCTGACACAGGGTATTACATTCACTGTTTACGGCCGCGAAGAGGGCACTGAGAAGATTTTTCCGTACGACCTGCTGCCGCGGATCGTTACCTCGCAGGAGTGGGACCGCATCGAACGAGGCCTGACGCAGCGCATTACGGCCCTCAATCTATTTTTGCGCGACGTCTACTCCGAAGCCAAGATACTGAACGACCGGGTTGTGCCTCGCGAACTGGTTTACAGTTGCAAGCACTACCGGAGGCAGATGCGCGGGCTTCAAGTGCCGCGCAACGTGTACATCGCGGTAGTCGGCTCTGATTTATTGCGCTTGAATACAGGCGAGTTTGTTGTCCTTGAGGACAATCTGCGCGTACCATCCGGCGTGAGCTACATGCTAACGAACCGGCGCGTGATGAAGCGGACATTCCCGCAACTGTTTCACAGCTATGGCGTGCGCCCCATCGAGCACTATCCTCAAATGTTGCTGGCCACGCTGCGTTCCTTGGCGCCTGAGGGCCGACCCGAACCGAACATTGTGCTGCTCACGCCGGGGGTCTTCAACTCCGCATATTTCGAGCACACTTATCTGGCGCGGCAGATGGGCATTGACCTTGTGGAAGGCCGCGACCTGGTGACTCACGACAATATCGTTTACATGCGCACTACTGACGGGCTGAAGCGCGTGGACGTCATATACCGTCGAGTGGACGATGACTTCAGCGACCCACTTATCTTCCGCGGCGATTCGATCCTTGGCTGCACGGGGCTCTTTAATGCCTATCGCGCTGGGAACGTAACGGTCACGAATGCGTTTGGAACCGGCCTCGCCGACGATAAGGCGCTTTACGCGTACGTACCGGACATCATCAAGTACTACCTTGACGAAGATCCAATTCTGCCCAACGTAAAAACGTTTTTGCTGAGCGAAGAGAAAGATCGCAAACACGTGTTGGCAAATCTCGACAAGTTGGTGGTCAAAGCGGTTGGTGAGAGCGGAGGCTACGGTATGTTGATCGGACCTCAGTCCACGGCACGCCAGCGCGAAGAGTTTGCCGCACGCATTGAGGCTAACCCGCGCAACTACATTGCGCAGCCAACGCTGGATTTTTCGCGCGCCCCCTGTCTCATGGGCGATCGCCTGGAACCGCGCCATGTGGACCTGCGTCCCTACATTTTGTTCGGCGATAAGGTGAATATCGTGCCCGGAGGGTTGACCCGCGTGGCCCTCGAGAAGGGATCGCTCGTGGTCAACTCCTCGCAAGGCGGCGGCAGCAAGGACACATGGGTTCTGGAATAGCAATCAGCCACAGAGTTCGGGAGGGTACGAAGATGCTTTCGCGCGTTGCCGACAGCCTCTATTGGATGAGCCGCTACCTGGAGCGGGCAGAGAATACCATGCGCCAGTTAGATGTGACCATGAGCCTGATGCTCGACTCGGGCGGGGCAAGCGCGGAGACCCATTGGCAGCGACTGATTGCATCGCTTGGTAATCAGTCGGACCTTGAGTGGAACGGCGATCCTGGGTCGGTGGCAGAAAAACTCATTTTCGACAAGCAGCACCACGCTTCGGTTACGTTCTGTGTTGACTCTGCGCGTGAGAACGCGCGTCAGGTGCGCGAAGAAATCTCGACAGAGCAGTGGCAGCGGCTTAATCGTCTCTACCACCAGATGCATTCACCCCACACCGAGACACACTTTCACTCGAGCCTCAGCGATGTGCTCGCTTCCGTTGTCGATGGAATCCATCTGTTCAAGGGCGTTAGCGATACCACGATGATCCACGGCCAAGGCTGGCACTTCATCCGGCTTGGACGCTATCTCGAACGGGCTTATGCCATAGCCACGCTGCTTGAGGTTTATCAGCCGCTGCTCTCTCATTCGCCTGAACGCGAACATTCCGGCTATCAATACCTTGAGCAAGTCGGCCTGTTACGCTGCTGCACTGCATTTGAGGCGTACTGCCAGGTCTACACTGCCGATCTGACTTCCGACCGCATCATCGAGTTTCTTCTTCTTAACCGGGATTTTCCTCACGCGATCCGCTACTCTGTCGACGGCGTTCGCCAAGCCATTCAGTCTATTCAGCACACCGGTGGCCGGCGCCCGCCTGACGAACTTACAGCGGGCATCGGAAGGCTGCACGCGATGCTCAGCTACACGACCATTGGCGAAATTCTTTCAGGCGACGCGGCGGCATTTCTGCATACAATCCGCGAGCAGTGCATGCGAATCCACGAACTCGTCTACCGGTACTACATCCATTACTCCATCCAATCCGCGCTGGCCATCTAGCCGGGACAGGAAAATGAGCATGAATTTCTATTCCATCCGGCACCTCACGCGTTTTCGCTATTCGCAGCCAGTCAGCGAGAGCATTATGGAGACGCGCATGCACCCGCGCTCCGACTCGAACCAGCATTGCCTCACGTTCTCGCTTTCGGTCAGTCCGCGCTGCCGGGTCTTCACGTATCGCGACCATCTGGGAAACAACGTGCAGCATTTCGATATTCCTGGGGAGCACAACCAACTGGTGATCGTCGCGGAGTCCGTGGTGGAGCAGCAGGCGTTGCCTAATGTTCCTGCATTCTTATCTCCCGATGCCTGGGGCGCTCTCGACACCATGGTTGAGGCAGGGGATTACTGGGAAATGCTTCTACCTAGCCAATTCGCGGTTGAAACTCCCGCGCTCACCTTGCTGGCTTCGCAAATGGGGGTTACTCGACGCGACGATCCCTTGATGCTCGTGCAGGAACTGAATCAGAGGCTCTTCGATTACTTTGAATATGTTCCTCGTTCCACGCGGGTGGACTCCCCGATAGACGAGGCTATTGTCAGTGGGAAGGGCGTTTGCCAGGATTTCGCACACACCATGATTGCCCTGCTTCGGCTGGTGCGCATACCTGCCCGCTACGTTTCGGGATACCTCTATCGAAGCCGCGAGGACCACGATCGGTCTACCCCCGACGCGACGCATGCCTGGGTCGACGTGCTGTTGCCGCACCTGGGATGGATCGGTTTTGATCCCACGAACAACCTGGTGGCTCATCACCGCCACATTCGGACGGCGGTTGGGCGGGATTACGCCGATGTGCCTCCCACCCATGGCATCTTCCGAGGCAAGGCCAGCAGCGAACTCTATGTGGCCGTTCATGTAGAAGCAAGCGAACAGCCACCAGCGCTGGATCGTAAACTGCCAATCCCAGAAGATTGGTCGGTTCTGGTAGAGCGTGCCCAGCAGCCCCCCGAGCGCACCCAGCCCCTCATCGATTTGCAGCAAATGCAGCAGCAACAGTGACTTCGGGACGGTTTTTTTCGCCCCAGATAATTGCGGTTTTGTCACAATACTGCGTTTTTTTTGTTGAATCTTCACGAAATTTCGGACAAGATATAAGGCACTTCCTTCCGGCGACGGATGCCGGCGTTTTTTGTGGAACGCTGAACCGAGCATTTCGAAAGACTTGACCCGCCGACACGCTCTCAATTCTTGAGGCGGATTTCACAGATAGACTTCCCACCGCCTCAGAGCGACAGAAGCGTTGTTTCGCACAGATTTGAAATAGACGCAGAAGCAAAAACAAAGATGTTTGAACCTTTTGGAGGAACCAGCCGTGAAACGATCCCTTTCGGGATGGATACTCATCTGTGTCCTTTCCGCCGTTAGCCCTTCCTTTGCCCAGACCGCATCCACCTCACTTCGCGGAACAATTAAAGATCCGTCTGGGGCCCTCGTCCCCGGTGCAAAGATCACGTTGGTCGACAATGCCAACGGAGCCAAGTTCAACGCTACCGCGAACAATGCCGGCCTCTACACCTTCGCGCAGATTCCTCCGGCCAAATACAACATCACGATCACTGCAACGGGTTTTGGAAACCAGTCCAAAACCGCCGAACTGCTGGTAAACCAGCCGGCGACCATCGACTTCAGTCTTTCCATACAGAGCAGTACGGTGACCGTGGATGTTTCCGCGACAGCGCAAACGCTCAACACCACCGATGCCTCGTTGGGCGATTCGGTAAGCAATACCCAAATCCAGTCCATGCCCATGGATGGACGCGATCCCATCTCCCTGTTGAGCCTGCAGCCCGGCGCTCTTTTCATGGGTGAGACAACCGACCTCATCAGCAAGACGACTCCTCAGTACCTCGACAGCAGGCAGGGCGCGGTTTCGGGGGCACGTTCCGACCAGGGCAACGTCACCCTCGACGGCGTGGATGACAACGACCAGGTCAACAGCTACGGCTTCAACGGCGTTCTTCGCGCCACCCTGGACTCGACCGAAGAGTTTCGCGTCACCACCTCCAACAGCAACGCCGACTCCGGCCGTTCGTCCGGAGCCCAGGTCACGCTGGTGACCAAGAGCGGCACCAACAAGTTCCACGGTGCGCTATACGAATATCACCGTCCGTCCAACACGGTCGCCAACGACTACTTCGTCAAGAACGAGCAGCTTACAGAAGGCGTTGCAAACCGCCCCACCAAATACATTGTGAATACCTTCGGCGGGAGCGTGGGCGGTCCGGTCTTCAAAGACAGGCTCTTCTTCTTCTTCAACTATGAGGGCCAGAGGAAAGCGACCAATAAGGCCGTCACCAATACAACGCCCTCCGCGACATTCCTGGCCGGGCAGCTCGGCTACTTCACCTCCGACGGCTCGCAAGTGTTGCTGACGTCCCAGCAGATTGCGCAACTCGATGCGGGTTGCACCCAATGTCCCGCGCCAGGCGTCGATCAGGCCATGCTTGACTATCTCAGTGCGGAACCCGCGGCGCAGGTACTCTCCAGCGGCGATGGAATCAACAACGGCACCTTCACCTTCAGTTCACCCTCTCCGAGCACCTTGAACACCAGCATTGCAAAAATCGACTTCGCTCTCAGCAAGAACAGCCACCTCTTCTGGCGTGGCAATCTTCAGAAGGATACCGAGTCGGACGCGCAGCAGTTTCCGGGGCAGCCGGCTGCCAGCACCCTTGAAGACAATACCAAGGGTTTCGCCGTGGGTCACACCTGGACCCCGACCTCGAACCTTGCAAATGACATTCGCTACGGCTTCATCCGCCAGGGATACTCAAGCCAAGGCATCGGACAGGGAGAGTATGTCACTGTCCGGTTCCTCTCCCAGCCAACCGCGCAGACGCGCAGTTCCATTGTCAATATCCCTGTCCACACCATCGACGACACCCTGAGCTGGACCAAGGGCAATCACAGCCTGTCGTTCGGCGGCAACTGGCGCATGATCCTCAACAACAACAGCAACGACGGTAGCTCGTTCAACGGCGCGAATACCAATCCGTCGTACCTGGCCGCGAGGAATAAGCCCAACCCAACCAAGCTCGGGCTGCCCGCGGTCGATGGTGGATTTGCGACCTCCTTTGACTACGCTTACTCCACGATCATCGGAAACGTCCCGGAGCGCGATACCAGCGCCAACTACCTCGTCACGGATCCCAGCAGCGCAACGGTTCTTCCTGAGGGTGCCTTCGTCAACCGTCACTTCAAATCCAATGAGTTTGAGTACTTCCTGCAGGACTCATGGCGGATCAAGCCCAACCTGACTATCACCTTCGGCCTGCGCCACACCCTGCTCCAGACGCCATACGAAACCAAGGGGCAGCAGAGTGCCCCCACGGTGAGTACCCGCGATTGGTATCTGAAACGCGGCGCGGCGGCTGCCCAAGGGCAGGTCTTCGAAGACGATCTGTTCTTCACTCCGGTGGGAAAGGTCAACCATGCGCCAGCCTTTTGGCCGAAGCAGAAGGCCAATATTGCTCCGCGTCTCTCGATTGTCTATTCACCTGACCAGAAGACCTCAATCCGCTCTGGATTTGGCATGTACTACGACCACTTCGGCGAGGCGCTGACCAGCCGGTTCAGCCGTCTCGGCTCATTCGGCCTGTCTTCGCAGTTCTCCAGCCCGGCAAGCACCTATGACTACCTGACCGCGCCGCGCTTCACAGGGCCGCACGACTTGCCGAATATCCCAATCCCCCCCACGCCTCAAACCCAGACGTATCCCTATGCGGTTCCGGATGGAACGTTTGGCATCAACTGGGGCATCGACAACAAGGTGCAGACGCCGTACGTCGAAGCTTTCAATCTGTCGGTTCAGCGCGAGCTGCCCGGCGGATTCCTGGTTGACGCCGCCTACGTTGGGCGTCTGGGCAGGCACCTCTTCCAGCAACTCGACTTGGCTGAGCCTGTAAACCTGGTCGATCCCCAGGGCGCCGGCGACTACTTCACAGCCGGAACCCAGATGTCGAAAGCAACGGATCAACTTGGCGGGTCGTGCCTCTACTGCGACGACGGGACCCTGCAGCACATCCCCACGATCCAGTACTTCGAGGATGTGTTCCCGCAAATGGCGGGCCTCGACTTCGATGGCGAATCCGCCACCGACGGTATCTATAACGACGAGTGGGCCCCGCAGCGTTACGTCTACGGCGAAACGGGCGCACTTGCCGACATCGACTTCTATTGCGGCTACGGTCCGCCCTGCGGCAATTTCTGGCAGCAGCAGTTCTCGTCCCTGATTGCGCTATCTACGATCGGCAGTAGTTCCTACAACGCCGGACAACTGACCCTTCGCCGCCCGACGAGGAACGGCCTGTCGATGGACTTCAGCTACACATGGTCCAGATCGATCGATATGGGCTCGGATGCTGAGCGCGCGGCCACATCTTATGGCGCTATCCAGAACGTCTGGGCTCCGCAGTTGAGCCGCGGCATCTCGGACTTCGATACCACCCACCTGATCTCCTTCGACTGGGCTTACGATATGCCCTTCGGCACGGGGAAGACTCTGCTCTCCAACTCCAGCAGGGTTGGCAATGCCATTTGGGGTGGCTGGAATCTGGCAGGGCTGGGACGCTGGTCGAGCGGACTGCCGTTCTCTGTCATCGAGCCTGGCTGGACCACCAACTGGGAACTGCAGGCGTATGCTGTCAACACAGCGCCAGTCAAGACGCACAAGCACATTGACGCCTCGGGATTGCAGCAGGTCTTTGCTGACCCGAACGCAATCGCGGAGGGCGTGACCACCGGATCGCCGATGCGGTTGCCGTATCCGGGAGAAGCTGGAATGCGCAACAAGTTCCGCTCGGACGGCATCTTCGGCGTCGATTCCACAGTCAGCAAAGGGTGGAACCTGACCGAAAGAGCGAAGATGAAGTTCGCCTGGGAGGTCTACAACATCACCAACACCACGCGTATGGATGCCGGCTCCTACTTTAACAACAACTTCGGCAATGCACTGACCTATCCAGGGTTCGGTGTCTATGTCCAGCGCCTCGGCGACCGCACGTTCCGCCGGATGCAGTTCGGGTTGCGTGTCGACTTCTAGGTCGTAGCCAAAACTCAAGAGCCGGGGGAGCTGATGCTCCTCCGGCTTTTGCAATTCTGTGGAATGCGGGTTTGCGCGATCGCTTCTACCTGCCCGCAGCGGCTCCTTCTGCAGCCCCTAATCAGGACGATTGCATGAACGTTTTTGTTGCTCAGTTTTAGCGCAACGTAGGCGCGCGTCGAACCTGCTGATTGCTACTGAACCTGCCATTGCCCTGCAAACCGATTGAGGCTTTGCAGATTAATTCTTCCATTTCTCAATAATGGAAGTAGCGCGAATTCCACCGTGGAAAGGAATCAGACGTGGATTTGACCCAAAAAAGAGCGCTAACTCCTTACCTGAGAGGATTCTGCAGCTAACTCTATTGCTGAGAGGATTTTGCAGCGCAACCCTGTCTGCAGGCCCTTGAAAACAAGGATCTTCTCTACAGGATATGGGTGGGGGGGTACCAAGGAGTAAACCGGTGGTACAGACCGGAACCTGGCTGACACACGGGGCTGTGGATAGAGCAGATGGAACGATTGCAGGAACGTCTCTGTTGTTCTGTCTGATTCCCGCCACCGCCTCGAACCTGCTTATTGCCAATGAACCATGTTCATGCGATTGCCCTAAGCCCCTAATGCCTTCAGCCTTGTCTGGGCGAGTTGATAGCTTGAGGTAGGAAGAGCCATTGGTTCTTTCGGTTTCTGCAGCTTGCGATAGTCGGCGATCGCGGCATCGCGTTCGCCGTATTGTTCGGCTATGCGGCCAAAGGCAAACCAATAATCGTCATTCGGCTCGTCGAGATTCAGCTCATCCATGCTGTGCATCAACAGATCGCGGGCTTCCTTCGTCTTGCCGGTCTCCGCGTATAGGCAGGCGAGCGTGTGCAGAATGTGCGGATTGTCCTTTGCCATTTGCGTAGACTTGATGGCCGTGGCTACGTCGTCATCGTCCACCTTGCCGGTAAAGAGTGCAAACCATGCGATCTCATTCAACAGTTCCGCATCGCCTTTGCCCTGGTCGACCATTTTGCGAGCCAACGCGCGAGCGGCGGCATAATCGCCACGACTGGACTCCACCGTCACTTTCATTCGCAGTGCGTCGGTATCGCCTTCGAGCAGCTTGAGCCGCTCATCGGCCAACGTAATGGCATCGTCATAGCGCTTGAGTTGAAGCAAAGCCACGGAGTAATTGAAGAAAGCGGTCTTCGATTCCGGTACTTGCTTGACGAGTTGCGACGACACCTGCTGCAAGTCGGCATACCTGTCCAGACTTGAGTAACCTCTGGCAAGGGCCAGCAGGATGTTAGTTTTCTCGCGATCGGAAGAAGCATCCTTCAGACCATCTTCGAGCAATGCAACCCCCTGAGCAGCGGTTGCTTTGTAACCCACAAGCAGGGCCGCAGCTGCCAGCTTCATCTTGCGTGCATCGGCGGTCTGCCCCTTGATCCAGAAACGCGGAAAACCAGGGCCGCCAAGAGGATCGTCGCCGCCCTCGAGGTGTGTGTCTTCGCGTAGCCAATCTAGAAGCGCTTTGGCGCCTTTGAGGTCGCCGGTCTTGATTCGATCCAGCATTTCGAGTCCGATTGCATTGGGTTTCTCATCGGTATCAAGCAGCTTGTACTTCCCATCTTCCTTTAGCACGAAGAAAGTACTTTTTGCGCCGCCGGGAATCTGAAGCTTTTCGCGATAGCCTGTCGTATCATCGCCCTCACCCTTTGGATCGAAGGCCTGCATCAAAATATCGGTTGTCACATCGAGCGAACTGCCTTCGCGAGCCAGTTGGCTGTTCAACTGGCGACCCGCTTCGATCGTTTTCTTTTTTTCGTCTGAATCTTGGCCCCGCAGAACTGCCAAGCCACTCCGGCTGAGGATGGCTTCCAACTTGACCGGCGTCAGGCCCGGATCCATCGCCATCAGGAAAGCATGCTTGACCAGATCGGCGGGAGAGTTCGACAAAAGCAGGTCCTCATGCCGCTGTGCGTTTCGCAACATGCTGGCGAGACCCATAGTCTGAGCCGCGCTGTCGCCGGAGGCTCCGGCCTGCATAAAGTCCGCAGCCAAGGCATAGTGGCGCGTATTCATCAGCATCTCGCCCGCAGTGTGAGCGATCTCTTTGAACGAAGAGTCATTGCTTGCGTATTTATTAATTTCGGCAAGCCCTGATTTGCTCCCGTGCAGGACGGCTTCACTTGCCGCCAGCAGCGCTGTTGGCTGTGGATTCAGAGAATGCGCCGCCTTTATGGCGCCCTCGAAGTCGCCGCCGTAGAACAGTGCATATGGCAGATTGTTGGGTATCTCCAACTCGGCTAGCTTGTCTTGACCCAGCCTCTGATACTCGGCGATTGCTTCCTTCATCTTCGACTGACCGCCATAGCGGCGTCCGACGGCGTCGTACTCCAGCAGGATCGCGAGATCGCCTTGGGCGGTGTGATCATCCGGATCGAGCCTGGCGGCAGTTCGATAGGCATCGGCCGCTCCGGCCCAATCGCTGCCGGGCCGCAATAGGCGTCCCACCAGATCGTGCTTGAGAATGTCGGCCAGCACTCTCTCAGCCAGCGCGGAGTTGGGATCTAGCTTTACCGCCTGGCGCGCCTCGGCCCGCGCTGCTTCGCCCATGCCCGCCTCAAGCAGGACGCGCGCCACCTGCAAATGATGAACAGCCTCGTTGGGGTGCAGCGCTACCAACGCGCGATAACTGACGAGTGCCTCCTTGACTTTGCCTTCGTGCAGAAGGGCGCCGCCTTGGGGTTCAAAGTTGATCACAATTGCCGGTCCAGCCAACATCTCGGCAACCTTGTTGCGCAACTCTGTAGCTTCGGCAATTGTGTAGCGCCGCTTGACCGAGTCGAAGACGAGATCGGCAAGCACTACGCCATTCCTGTCAGTCGAGAATTTCTCGGTCAGGAGCGCTGGGCCGGCCGCGATCTTGTCGTCCTTTGGCAACTCCTTCGGTACAAAACCTGGGGGCGGCAAGATTCTGTATTGCCATTCGGCAGTAAAAGGCTCGCCGAGTTCCCAGTCCGCAGTACGCGTTTTCTTAGGTTGCTCCTGTTCCTCTTTCTTCTTCTTCTCATCCGAATCGTCTTTGCGCTTCAACTCATCGGGCAGTTGCTGGAAAAGCGAATCCACGCGGATTGCAGCTTGAGCACTGTCAAGATCTGTGTAGCCGCGGCGCGCCTTTTCGCACGCCAAGGTCAGCTCAAACTGTTTGGAAATGTCTCCCGGATCGGTGCGGTCCACGGTGGTGAGCTTTTCAGCGACATACTGTGCCTTCACATAGCCGGTCAATCCATCTCTTGTTTCCTTGTCGGGTTTGTCAGCGTAATAGGAGCGGTAGTTGGATTCGAATATTCCCTTGGGCAAAGTCCTTTCGGTCACTGTTGCTGGCCCATTCTCGCTGAGTTTGATTTCGCGAAATTCGAGCAACTGGTTGTCCCTTGAATTGGACTCAGGCGTCGTTACGAGAGCCGTGGTTTCCATTCGCGCGATCAACGCCCTTCTGCCTTGATCATTGATTGGCAACTGACCGAGCCGGGCGTATTGGTCGGTGGCGTCGATCCACAATGCAGGACTGCCCGGTACATAAACGATGGCGTGGTCGAATAATCCCATGCCCGGCAAGTCGGCGGGAACATCGAGGCGCGATCCGGCGTTGAGAAGTGCCACAAAAGCAGGAATGCCCGCAGCGCGCAGCATGGTCGCAAGAAGCGTTGCCTTGTCTTTGCAGTCGCCATATTTGTGCGCCAGCGTTTCTGCCGGATCATGAGGAATGATCGCGGCTTCCCCGAATTCGATCCCCGTGTAGCGCACCTCGCCGTCGAGGTAATTCAGGATCGCGGTCTCTTTGTCGGCAATGGATGATTTGCCTGCAACGAGCTTGTCCACGATCGCTTGCACGGAGGCTGGATTGGCGCGAGTGTCAACGATCTTCGAGTACTCTGCTGCCATTGCCTGCCAAGAGAGGCCAGTAGAGTAATCGATTTCGGGAAAGCGCACTTCGTCTGGTGGAAGATTTGAATCGCGGGTCTCAATTCCATCCAGAGGGCCAATGTCAAAGGTCAGCGTGACACGCCCGTTAGCTTCGGTGCGAACCGGCTTCAATCCCGGCAACGCGCGCGTACTGGTGCGCAATGGCAGCGAGGAAGGCGCGTCAAAAACTGCGCGGCTGTGCGCTACAGGAACTCGCTCATGACCAAAGGAAGTCCATCCCGTGCGACCCACAGCAAAAAAGGGCTCGGTCTCGCGCTCGATGTATTCCTCTTCTACCACTACGCCTGTCGCGATCGCAGGGAGAGGCGCGCGCAGTCTCTTGCCATCGCTGTAGGTCTTGTAGTCGCCACCGCGCGCAGGCTCCTCGTTGATGGCATTTGGATCGAGAACATGTTCAGAAAAGTCAGGTCCGATCACTCGCGCATGTATGACCGGCCTGGCCTCATGCCATGGCTCCCAAGCGACGGTCAAGGTGTCCCAACCCTCCGCCCCCTTTTGCGTGAGGATTTTATAGACGTAATGACCAATATGGACCATCCGACCCGCCTCGTCGAAGGTGAAGCTCTCGTCGTCGTCGAACAAGGTCACGTTGGCGCCGTCTGGAGTTGGCGATGCCGATGCGGCCTCGTACAGGGCTTTTGCCGGGACGGTGAAGTGCGGCGCAATCCAAGGCTGAGCGTCTTGTTGTGCCATTGCGCAATCAGAAACGATGGCCGACAACGTAAGTGAAAGAAGAAATGGCACAAGACGGCGCAAAAAGAGATAGGACACGGCGTTCCTCATCAGCATATTGATTTTGTCCACGGTAAACCCGGCTGAGGAGATGTGCAAGCATCCAGGTTGGTTACTCAGTGACGAGGGAGCGCGCTCAAGCCGCTGGTCGCGTTTCAGTGGCGATTCTTCGCAGTTCAGGGAGCACCCTGCCAAGCGACAATGGTTTTGCATCGCGCCTGCCAAGGGCAAAATAGACATCCTTATAAAGCGAATAGAGTTGCTCGCACGTCGCAGCGGCGCCGGAGTTGGGCTCAACGGTGCGCAGAGGCAGACAGACCGCTTTTTGCGCCTCTCCTATTGTTTTGTAAACGCCAGCCGCAAGCAGAGCCATGATTCCTGAGCCAAGACTTGTGGGAATGCCCGCCGGTACCAACACCGGTTTGTTGAGCACGTTGGCGTAGACCTGGTTGAGTACCTCATTCTTTTGCGGAATTCCACCCGCGTTGATTACACGATCGACGCGCACCCCATGCTCCGCCATTCGTTCGAGAATGATCCGGGTGTGGAATGCAGTGCCTTCAATGGCTGCAAATAATTCATCCTGTGCGGTGTGCACCATGTTCCAACCAAGCGTTACTCCTCCAAGTTCAGGATTGACCAACACCGTGCGGTCCCCGTTGTCCCAACTGAGGCGCAGCAAGCCGGTCTGGCCGGCCCTGTAAGATTCCAGCCCTTTTGAAAGTTCAAAGACCCTGGTTTGGGCGCGCGCCGCGATCGCCTCGAAGATATCTCCTGTTGCCGAAAGGCCGGCCTCAATCCCGGTATAACCCGGGTGGACGCTGCCCGGCACGACGCCGCAAACGCCGGGAACAAGCTGGGCCTCACGGGCCATGGCGATGATGCAGGTTGAAGTGCCGACAACGTTGACGACATCGCCTTCGCGGATGTTTGACCCGATCGCATCCCAATGGGCGTCAAATGCGCCGACTGGAATCGGAATCCCCGCACGCAGCCCCAGCTTTTCAGCCCATTCGGGAGCGAGATGCCCGGCCAGCTTGTCGCTGGTAAGGTATTCACCGCCCATCTGAGCGCGCACACCCTTGAAAAGCGGGTCGACGGCTACCAGGAATTCTTCGGGCGGAAGCCCGTTCCACTTTGGGTTCCACATCCATTTATGGCCCATCGCACAAATGCTGCGTTTCAGCTCTCTCACATTCCTGACGCCGCAGAGTGTGGCCGCGACCATGTCGCAATGCTCAAGTGCTGTAACAAAAAGCGATCGCTTGCCGGGGTTGTGACGCAGCCAATGAAGCAGCTTCGCGAATCCCCACTCGTGGGAATAGACACCGCCGCACCACTGAATCGCTTCGAGGCCCATCTCGTGGGCCTTGGCGGTGATCTCCTCTGCCTCAGTGTGGGCACGATGATCGCACCAAAGGTAGTATTCATCGAGTGGCTCAAGCCCTTCGCCAACAGGAATGACGCTGGAACCAGTCGTATCCAGAGCAATGGCCGCAATCGCGTTGCCGTTGATTCCAGTGGCGTTCAGCACATCGCGCATGGCTGCCGCGAGAGCAGTCATCTGGTCGGTGTGAGACTGCGTAGCAAAGTCAGGATCTTCGCGACGCCGGTGCAAGGCATAAGAAGCCGACGCGGTCCCGATGGGGCCGCACTCGCTGTCAACCAAAGTCACCCGCACACTGAGCGTGCCGAAATCTACCCCTGCCACCACGGTCATAGAAACTCCTGCGGTAAACGCTTTCTATCGCGCACTCCAGAGTACACCATGGGCGCAAAGCGACAAAAATGATTGGACCGACCGTTTCCAGGGAAGGTAGGAAGGAACGAGAGCGCCGAAATTCACTTCTTCCTTCCCGGCATGATGGTCTTGAGCTTGCTCATCAAGTCAGAGTTTTACGGAGCAGGCTTTTCCGCCGTTCTTGCCGATTTGGAATCAGGTTCAGCGACAATTGCCGCTGCTTTCGGCTTGTCATGAGGGGGAGCATTTACTTGGTTTGCGGCAACGGCGCCGTTCAATCCCGGCAAGGCACCTTCCAGATTCTTAACCAGGATCGATATACGTCGATTCGACGGATCTGCAGAGTTGTCTTTTACGCGCAGGAACTGATCGGCATATCCGCGCACCTGCGTCACCTGGTCAGAGCGCACGCCATCCTGTTGCAAAAGCCTCCGGGCGGAGTTCGCCCGGTCAGCCGATAACTCCCAATTGCTGTAGCCTGCATCCCCTGAATACTGTGTAGAGTCAGTGTGACCCTCAATCAACAGGGAATTGGGCAGAGTCTTCAGCTCCGCGGCCAACAGCGCCAGCAATTCCTGTCCACTGTCACTTAAGCGCGCGCTGCCGCTTTGATAGAACGTTCCGTTCTTATCCTCGAGCAATTCGACGCGCAGGCCTTCGGCTGTAATCGTAATCTCAATCTGCTTTGAAAGCTTTTCCAGGTCCTTTCTGTCATTGATCTCCTGTTCAAGCTTGTCTTTCAGTTTTTGCATGTTATCCGCCGCAGCGGCAGTGACTGTCTCACCCGTGCCTTTGAGCGTGGTCCCCATCAAGGCGCCGGTGCCTTGCGGATCGTTGAAGTATCCAGCGACCGCTTTCTTGATCTTGTCGCTTGAGTTCATCAACCACAAAACAATAAAGAGTGACATCATCGCGGTTACAAAATCGGCATAAGCAACCTTCCATGCACCACCGTGATGGCCGCCGTGGCCACCCTTCCTCTTGATGACGATGATCGGTTGAGTCTTTGTCGACAAGAATTCGCGCTCCTCTTACGCGGCTACGGCAGGCTCAGCCGCCGATGTGTTGTTCTTACAGTGTTTCTCCATCTCGTCGAAAGTTGGCCGCACATGCGCAGGAATTGCGCGTCGCCCCATTTCAACTGCAATCATTGGCGCAGAGCCTTTGAGAAACGACAGCAGGAGAACACGCAATACGTGCAGGTAGCTGTTATGCTCGTCCGCTGTCTTGCTCATGTTTGAACTCAATGGCCCCGCCACGCCATAACAAAGTAGAATTCCGAGGAACGTGCCAACGAGCGCGGCCGCCACCTTCTCACCGATCTCCTCCGGCGGGCCGCCCAGCGATCCCATGGTGATCACGACTCCCAGGACCGCGGCGACGATTCCTAGTCCAGGCAACGCGTCAGCCACGGTTGTGAGCGCGCTCACCGGCTGCGTCGCTTCATGGTGGTGAACCTCCATGTCCAGTTCCATCATCTGGTCCATGTCAAACGGTTCAACGCCGCCCGTGATTGCCATGCGCAATGTGTCACAAACAAAATTGCACGCGTGATGATCGCTAAGGAAGTCAGGAAAATTCTTAAAGATTGGGCTTTCCTTGGGTTTCTCCACGTCCATCTCGACGCTGAGCAAACCTTCCCTGCGCACTTTGTTTAAGAACTGGTACATCATTTTCAGCGCACTCAGATAGCGCTGCTTCGTGAAATTCGATCCAGAGAGAACTCCTTTCAGCCCAGCGACAATTCCTTTGAGAATATGCACGGGGTTTGCCACGAGCAGAGTGCCGATGGCGGCTCCTCCAAGGATCAGTAATTCCGCGGGTTGAACGAGAACCGCTATATGGCCCTTCTCCATTAGGAAGCCGCCGATAACTGCGCCAAAGACAATCAGAATGCCTAGGATGGCAAACATGCTATCCTCCCCTGCGCGGCCTCAATGTGATTTCCCCCCGCGTGGATGCTCGCCTGCATCGCGGTCTGTGCACGCTCAAGGAGCTGGTTAAGAGTCTCATCAGCATCGGCCTGGGCTGCGCCTATGCTGACAGTGAGCGTGACGCGATCACCCCACCAGCGAAAGTCGGTGGTCCTTGCCAACCCGGCTAGCAACTGGGCGTGTGCAGCTAGCGTTGCTGCATTTCGTTCATGGGACAACACCAGAAATTCATCATCGCCCCAACGGCCAATCTCTTCTGCGGCTTTGAGCCCGCCGGCCAGCACTCGTTCCACCTTCTCAAGCATTGCCTCACACGCTCTCGCCCCATGTGTGCTACGCAGTGCGGGCGCTTGGTCAACCGTAATCCACAACACGCCGAGCGGCGTATCGCCGCGTGTGAAGTCGTTATGCAGCGCTGTCAGTCGACCTTCGAGCTGAGCCTGGCTTTCGCCGACACTGGAGTCTTCGCCAATCTCTCCATGCGGCAGCGCATTGATGCCCTCGGCCGGATGAAAGATCATGCCCGCTCCAATGCGTGTTCCCAGTCCATCGCGCAGGACAAGTACTCTGGCCATCGCCGGCAGCTCGTGGCCCAGTCGATGCCGAATGCGTACAAGCGAACCGCGATCGGGCACTGCTTCTGAATCCGTTTGCGGGATCCAGTTATGCGCGTCGCCGACAATCAGCGCATCCAATGCTTCGTGCACGGGCCGACCCACAAGTTCCGCACTCGTGTGTCCGGTAATTGCCTCCGCTGCTCGATTCCAGAGCGCAACTGTACCCTCCAGATCCGACAGCGCGATTCCTTCGGGGATAGAGTCGAGCACGGATTCGAGCAGTTCGGTGCGATTCGACATGGAACCCCTTCACAGTCCTACATCGGCACGTCGCGGACCAACTTCATTTACCACGGGCCGATGAAATTGTTAGGAACCACTCATGAATGAGTGACGCATGGATAGCAAGAGCCGCAGCTTAGTGTCGCTGACGATGGCTACTTGTATTGAGCAGTCTGCTTGGTGAGCATTCTAGCGAAAGCGGGAGCTTAATGGGCTGTGTTGGCGGAAGTCTTTGTCTCGACTGAACCGCTAAGGGGAAGGTGAACGACGAACATCGTTTTTCCCGGTTCCGATTGAACATTGATTTTGCCGCCGAATTTTTGCGTCACGATGCGATGAACTATTTCGAGGCCTAAGCCCGTGCCGGATCCCTGGGGCTTGGTCGTAAAGAACGCCTCGAAGATATGCGGCAGCACATCCGATGGAATGCCCGCGCCATGATCGGCGATGCTCACTACCAGCCAGGAGGGCTCATTGCTTTCATTCGCGCCCGGTTCAGTCCAGGTTGCAATCTCAATTTTCCCCTGCGCAGGTGAGGCGTCTGCCGCGTTGTCGATCAGGTTTGTCCACACCTGGCTGAGAGCAGAGCCACGCGTGTGAATTGTCGAAGGAGCGGCCTCAAACTTCTTTTCGACCGAGATCTGCTTGATGCGCAACTTGTGCCCGAGGATGGTTAGCGTGCTCTGCAGGCTGTCGTGGACGTCGAGATCCTTCAGCGGCGACTTCTCGTCGTACGCAAATTTCTTAACCGCCATGGCCAGGTCTGAGATGCGCGAAATGCTTTCCTCAATCGCGCACACCAGCGAGACGCTTGAGACGAGTGCCTCGAGCCAGTTGAGCGCATCAGAAAAGCTGTTTGCGTCAAAGTACTCCCTGGCGCATTTCAGTTCCTGTTGTTCGAATCCAATTGAGACAAGGGAAGGTGCGATCGTAAATGCATTTTCAACGCCCGCTTCGGCAAGCCATTCGGCCAGCGCCTCTTCGGCATCCGACTGTTCGATGGTGCTCATGGCAGGCGCATGGCAGCTCTTGACCGCGTGCTGCAGGAGGCCATGCATGCACTCCATTTGATGAGGCGTCTTCGGTTTTTGTGTCGAGCGCAAACTGAGGTCCTGCAGTCGCAAAAGGTTCTCGCGCAATTGCGAGGCCGCACGCTTGGCAGCCGAGCCTGGGTTGTGCAACTCGTGCATAAGCCCTGCCGCAAGCGTGCCCAGTGAGATTAGTTTCTCGCGGTGCAGCGCCTCGGTCTGGTAGGCCTGCAAGCGCGCCGCCATATCTGACAGCACCACCTTGCGAGCAGCCGGGCAGCATGCCATCAACGCCCAGAATTGTTCACCGCTAAAGCGGACGATGACTGAGTCGCGCACCGCTACGATCAGGAACGTCGAGTGCTCTTTGCCGGTCAGGAGAGGCGTCTCGCCAAACCCCTCGCCTGCGCGCGCAACGCCGACTGTTGTCAGCGATTTATCCGGCTCCTTCCGGTCAGCGCGGCACTCGCCTTCTAATATCAGCCAGTAATCGAGCATTGGCTGACCCGGCTCGACAAGCGTAGCGCCCGCCTTCGCTGTTATGCGATCAACAGATTCCAATTGCAACGCGTCGACAGAAGTTCCCATGAATGGACGCGTTTTGCTGAGAGCGTCGGCAACGTCCCGCAAGGGGACGGACTCGACTACCACCTTTTGTTCGCCAACGCTCATCGTTTCGTATTGAGCCCCACTCAAAATCCCGCCAAATACTGATGCGCAAACTGCACAGCGATAGAGCCTTCGCCGACCGCTGAAGCAACCCGCTTCACCGAACCATGGCGTACATCCCCTGCCACAAAAACTCCAGGCACGCTTGTCTCAAGCAGAAACGGTTCGCGCGATTCCTTCCAACCATTGAGCGCCTTGCCTTCCTGTCGAAGATCCGGCCCCGCCAACACAAAGCCCTTTTCGTCACGCAGCACGCAGGCCGGCAGCCACTCGACTCCCGGCTCCGCGCCGATAAATACGAATAAAGAAGAGGCTTTCACACCATATTCGCCCTTTGGCCCTCGCAGACACAAGTACTCGAGGCGGCCTTCCCCTTCTGCTGCAACGACCTGGGTGTTGGCTTCCAACACAATATTGGATGTTTTCTCAATCTCATCGATTAAGTATTTCGACATCGTGGCCGATAACCCCGGGCCGCGCACCAGCATCGTTACCTTGCGGGCGAACTTTGCGAAGTGTAGTGCGGCCTGACCAGCAGAGTTCGCGCCACCCACCACGAACACCTCTTCGTCCTGGCAAGCAGCCGCCTCAACCAGCGCCGCCCCGTAGTAAATGCCCCGTCCGGTGAGCCTCTCGGCGCCCGGAATTGCCAGCTTTCGGTATTGGACGCCCAACGCCAACAGGACTACATGGGCTGATACCTCGCCGCCATCAGCCAACTGCACAAAGCGGTATTGGCCGTCGATACGGAGCCCGGTGGCACGCTGTGTCAGAAACTCCGCACCGAACCTTGATGCCTGGATGTGCGCGCGACGTCCAAGATCCATACCGGTGATGCCTGATGGGAATCCGAGATAATTTTCGATGCGGGAAGTGGAGCCGGCCTGCCCGCCTGGTGCTACCGGCTCAATTACGAGAGTTTTGAGACCTTCGCTGGCGCCATAGACAGCGGCAGCCAAACCCGCGGGGCCAGCGCCAATGACCACCATGTCATAAAACTCCTGCGTTGCCTGGGTACGGAGCCCGACGCGCGCCGCGAGTGCGTCCGGATTCGCTTCCGTCAGCATGCTGCCGTCCGCAAACAGCACGGCCGGCAGCTGTTCCGGAGCCAGTTGGCGCTCCTCTATCAGCTCTTTCGCATCTTCATTTGTGGTTGAATCCAACCACCTGTAGGGCACGTGATTGCGAGATAGGAAGTTGCGAAGCTTGTGATCGTTGAGCGACCATCGGTTTCCAATCACACGGAGTCCCTCAAACGGTGGCCTGTAGCCTGCCTTCCAGTCCTCGAGTAGATCCGTAAGGACGGGATACAATTTCTCTTCCGGTGGATCCCAGGGCTTATTGAGGTAGTAATGAATGCGTGCTGTGTTGATAGCACGAATGGCTGCTTCAGTATCGGCATAAGCCGTCAAAAGGACTCGCTTGGCTTCGGGGTAGGATTCCCGCGCCTGTTCGAGGAACTCAACCCCTGTCATCCCCGGCATGCGCTGATCGCTTAGCAGCAGTGCGACCGGCTCCTGCCGGGTCTTCACCTGAGCCAGCGTATCCAGTGCCGCGAGGCCGCTCGCCGCCCGCAGAATTCGATAATCGGCTCCATATTGGCGGCGCAGGTCCTGCACCACCGCTTCCAGAACACTCACGTCGTCGTCGACTGCCAGTAGGATTGGCCTCGCCATATATTCACAGTCTAGGGCCTTTTTGTGCCAAAACGGTAAACAGGATGATGGAACATGGCTGAAGGATTCTGAGTGACTCTGAGGGCAATTGCGCTGTACTCTATTTGTGGGGTATTACCTAGGTGTAGGTACTAGTGGGGTTCATTGGGTGACAAAAGGCATGTGTATCAATTTGTCACTACCCTGGAGCGGAACTGGACTCGGCCCTTTGTTCTTTTGCCGATAGCGTTCGTAGCGGCAAGAAGAGCCGCCTGAACATGAACTGCAACATGGGCCCTGGCATATTGGCATTGGTTTTGGCACGAAGTATTGAGTTCACTGGCAGACGAGGCGCACAACATGAACAAGGTCATTCTTGCCGATTCACAGGCAATTTTCCGGGCCGGCACAGCCAAAGTGCTCGCCATGGACGAGGATTTGCGGATCATCGCCCAGTGTACCGATCTGGATCGAATGATGCACGCAATTACCACCTTCCCCGGGTCCATTGTTGTGTTCGCCGCCTCATTGCGGCCCGATATGGCTCGCCTTCGAACCGTGATGGAAGCGTCAAATAGCCGCGGTATTGTGATTGCAGAAAACACCGAATCAGCCAACAGCTATCTTCAACAGGGGTTCCGCGGAGTTGTCTTTCGCAACGTAACCGGGCAGGCTCTTGTCGAGTGCGTGCGACGCGTTGCGGCGGGAGACACGTGGGCACCGCCACAATTGCAGATTCCTGACTCTCCTGAAGAAGACATGGTGGGTACTCGCGTTCGCGATCGGCTAACGCCAAAAGAGATGCGTATTGTGGCTCTCATTGTGCAGGGCTGCAAGAACCGCGAGATCGCGATCCGGCTCAAGACCACCGAGCAGGTCATCAAGAACTACCTGCGGTCCATTTATGACAAGACGGGTGTGAGTGATCGGCTTGAACTTGCGCTTTTCACGATACACCACAGGGTGCTGGCTCAAGCTGCTGCCGAAGTCGGCAGCAAACTCGAAGCCGAGGTTCAATCCGCGGCAATGCAGCCCGGACCGCCCGCCATGGCACAATCCTGAACCGAGGGCCTGTTTCCAGGCCCTATAGTTTCTCCGCAACGCTCTTAGCCTGCGTGAAGAGCAGCAGGTAATCCGGACCGCCGGCCTTGGAGTCCGTTCCGCTCATATTGAACCCTCCAAAGGGGTGAGCACCGACCATCGCGCCCGTGCATTTGCGGTTGAGGTAAAGGTTGCCAACGTGATACTCGTTCCGGGCTATGTCTAACGCCTCGTGAGACTTGGTGTAGATGGCGCCGGTCAGGCCGTATTCGGTGTTATTGGCGACCTTCAGACCTTCCTCAAAACTCTTCACCTTGATCACTGCAAGCACCGGACCGAAAATCTCTTCCTGCGAAATCACCGCATCGGGCGCCACATCGACAATTACGGTTGGTTCAAGGAAGTAGCCACCATCCGCGTTTTCCACCGCACTTCCTCCAAACAGCAACCTTCCTTCTCTTTTCCCCGTTGCCACATAGCCAAGTATCGATTCCAAAGCCGCCTTGTTTACGACAGGGCCCATATTTGGGTTGGTTGTTGGATCTCCCACCGTCAGTCTTCCCACCCGCTCACGCAGCCTCTCCAGGAAAACGTCATAGATCGGCTCCTCCACAATGGCGCGAGAGCATGCCGAGCATTTCTGGCCGCTGAATCCGAAGGAAGCAGCGACGACTCCCTCGACGGCGGCGTCTACATTGGAGTCGGCGCAGACCAGAATCGAATCCTTGCCGCCCATTTCAAGGATCGTGCGCTTGATCCATTTCTGGCCCTTCTGGTGGTGTGCCGCGCGTTCGTGAATCTCCAGGCCGACTGATTTTGAGCCGGTGAAGGCGATGAACCGCGTCTTTGGATGCTCCACGATTGCATTGCCGAAGCTGGCCCCGGAGCCGGGGCAGAAGTTCACAACTCCACCTGGAAGCCCAGCCTCTTCAAGGACTTCAACAAACTTGGCCGCGATAGTCGGCGAATCGCTCGAGGGCTTCAGGATGACCGTGTTTCCGGTGACAATGGCCGCTGCGGTCATACCGGCCATAATTGCGAAAGGGAAATTCCATGGCGGAATCACAGCGCCCACGCCGAGAGGGATATACAGCAACTGGTTGCGCTCGCCGGGATACTGGATCGGCGTTTCAGCACAGGAAAGCCGCAAGGCTTCGCGGCTGTAGAACTCAAGAAAATCAATAGTTTCGGCCACATCGGCGTCGGCCTCAGCCCAGTTTTTGCCAACCTCGTAGGTGAGCCATGCGCAGAACTCGAATTTACGCCGGCGGATGATGTCGGCGGCGCCCAGAAGCAGACTTACCCGCGTCTCAATCGGCGTTCGACTCCAGAATTCGAAAGCATCCAGCGCAGCCTGCATCGCCTGTTCAGCGTGCTCGACTACGGCTTTCTGGTGGACACCAACAATCTGTGCCGGCCGGGCGGGATTCGCTGAACGGATCTTGCCCTCTGTCTTTAGGCGGCTCCCACCGATGACGAGGTCGTATTCGCGCCCCAGATGCTCTGCGACCATCTGCAATGCATCCTTGATCTTGCGGGCATTTTCCGGCGCTGTGAAATCGGTGAAAGGCTCATTTGCAAACTCGCCTTGGGGCGAGCGGTACTGAATCTTGGTCGGGAGAGTAATGGTAGCCATAGCGAAACGATTGTAGACCAGCGGACGAGTTGTTTGACTGCCAACAACGAAGAAAGGCGGTCAGCCGCTTCCTTCAAGGGCGGCGACCACGGACATCACCACTCAAGTCTGGCAGGCTCGATCATAGAGTTTCGGTCAGAGCTTCGGTCTGTTTGCTCATTTTGGCGGTGCGCTCGAGTTTGTCCCAGTTGAACGGCTTGCCATCGATTGCGCGCTTGAGTGTCTTGAAAAGCACGATCGAGAAAACCTGCCGATAGGCGAAGCGCTGCAGCCAGATATGGAAGAGCAACCATCCATCGCCCTTGTTGGCGGGGTGCCGGCGCTCAAGGCTGAATGCGATGGTCGAGGTAATGAAGTCGATGAGCAGGAAGGCGCCAAAATAGGCAAGAAGCTTTTCAAAGCTAGCCATGGAAGCCGCCTCCGGATGGTAATGACGATCCACGAAATAATGTGCGACGCCAGCCAGGAACATCACGTCGATGAATGGCGAGACCAACGGCAGCAGCATCTGGAAGATGAGGATGTTGGGCAGTGCAAACAGGCCCATGGCCTTGTTGCGGATGAAGGCGGCGCGATGCTTTGAGACAGCCTGCAATATGCCGAACGACCAGCGGAATCGCTGGCGCATGAGTCCGCGTGCGTCGATGGGGGCTTCGGTAAAGGCCAGCGCGCGATCTTCATAGACGACCTTGAATTTCTGCTCCAGGAGATTCATGGTGAGATCGGCATCTTCAGCGACCGTGTTGATGGGGTAGCCGCCTGCCTCTTTCACGGGGGCGGTCCGCCAGGCGCCGATGGCTCCGGGAACAACTGTCACCACATTGAAGAGGTCGAGCGCACGGCGCTCAAAATTCTGGCTGGTGATGTACTCGAGGGCCTGCCAGCGGGTCCACGTATTTACGCGGTTTCCGACTTTTGCATTTCCCGCAACAGCTCCGACGCGCGCATCTTCAAAGTGCGGGATTAGTTTTGAAATGGCATCCATCGCGATGACGGTGTCAGCGTCGATGCCGACGTAGAAATCTTCTTCAAGTAATTCGAGCGCGTAATTCAGGGCTGCAGCCTTGCCGCCGTTAGGCTTGGTGAGCACCCTGACACGCCCGGCGGCAATTTCGTCCGCGTAGGCATTACGAGCGACTTCAAAGGTGCGGTCGGATGAGCCGTCATCAATGACCATGATGTGGAGGTTCAAATAATCGGAGTTGAGCACCGATCGAATGGTTCTGGCGATGACCTTCTCTTCGTTGTAGGCCGGAATCAGGACAGCTACCCGGGGATTGAAACCGGGCGATGCCTGGCGATGCGGACGGCGCAGCCGATCGATGATGGCGAAGATGCCGACCAGCATGAGGCGTGCGCTCATTAGAATGTCACCGACGAAGAAGACCATCACAATGAATCTTCCGATGATGGAGAGAGCCGAGAATGCGATGGAGTCGGGCACGGCCCGCAGATACTGACGCATGGTTAGCGGCGGCATCACCTGGGCAGTCGTCATGCCCATGAGCGCCGAGACGGGCACGATGCGATAGCCTTTAGCGCGCAACGTATCGATGAGCAAGGGGAGCGACGCCACCGTGACGGAACGATCTCCACCGCCATCGTGCAGGAGGATGACAGATCCGCGAAATTGCGGCTTGGTCTTCATTCTTTCCAACTGGTCGAGCACGAGTTGCGCGACCTCAGCCGGAGTCTTGCGTGTGCGCTCGTCCCAGTCGTTGGTGTCGATTTTGTTTCCGACTACGGTGAAGCCGTCCTGTTGGATGCGAACAACGGGCGCGGCCTGGTCATCGGTATCTGGTTCTTCGTCGATATCGTATGGCGGACGGAAGTAGAGCGGCTGCACCCCAAGCTTGCTGGCGAAGAGCCGCTCGGTGAGCTTGACTTCGAGGTCCAATCGATTGCTGTCGATTTCGCTGATGTCTGGATGGAAGAACGTGTGGTTGCCAACCTCGTGGCCTTCGCGCACGACC
>Ga0137379_10000063_pt1 | contig 82287 bp, 108 predicted proteins | sample SagtaG_18_FD_104812 | JGI IMG/M metagenome (GOLD analysis project Ga0137379, IMG submission 104812) | Vadose zone soil microbial communities from Sagehorn Ranch, Mendocino, California, USA - Sage2_L_80_16 metaG | ecosystem: Environmental > Terrestrial > Soil > Vadose zone | place: USA...
ATTTCACCGTAAAATGAATTGTTCGGGGCGAAGTCCCGGTTTCAACTATAAGGACATAGGGTAAGTATGGCGAATCATGTTTCGGCGCTGAAGCGCGCACGACAGACGGAAACCAAGACGGCGACTAACCGCGCCAACAAGTCGCGTATGCGTTCGGCGCTGCGCAATCTGCGCACCGCACTGACCTCCGGCGATAAGACCACGCTGGATACGACGTTCCGTGAGACCGTATCGGCTCTGGATAAGAGCGTGCAGAAGGGTATCCTGCACAAGAACACAGCATCGCGCTACAAGAGCCGTCTTTCGGCTCGCGTGAAGGCTGCAACCGAAACCAAGTAGATTTTCTGCTTCGAAAAAACGGCAGGCTCCGGCCTGCCGTTTTTGTATTGCGCGGACAAAATCGATTGCTGCGGGAAAGCTTGAAGCGACATGAAAATATTTGGGCTGTGCTGGGGTCCTTCGCTTCGCTCAGGATGACTTGCTCAACAAATGTACAAAACTCAGTGGTCGAGAAGTGCTTCCTGCTGCCAGGCGGGAGCTAGTTCGCGAGGTTCGGCGGCAAGATCGAGAATGAGATTCTCGAGGATAAGGCGCTTGCTTGGGGGATTGGAGCGCAGGGCAGCATCGGCCTTTGAGATGAGTCGAAGGGCGCGGGTGAGTTCGCGACGCGATTTGTAGCGGCGAGCCTGGCGGATGACGTCTTCGGCGGCGAAGGGCGGAAGGCGGAATCCCTGCCAGAGGACCTGGTAGAGGGCACGAGTGTCGCGTACGTTCCGTTCCAGGATGACCAGCATCTGGCGGAACGTGCGGGCGAGCATGTACAGGTGTCCGATCGCGGCTTCGTCGCCATCTCCGGTGGAGAGCATGGCGTCGAGAATCTCAAGGGCCTTCGCGCGATTGTGTGAGGAGAGCGCATCGGTAAGCTCGTAAAGAGTGCGCTGCTTGGCCGCCAGCACCATGGTTTCCACGTCGCCGAGAGTGATCCGCTTCTTCTCGCCTACATACAGCAGGAGCTTCTCCAATTCGTTGGAGATCATCATCATGTCGCCGCCGAGCGAGTCAACGAGTTCGCGCGATGCGTCAGAGTCGATCTTGGCGGAGTGGAGCGTGGCGGTTTCGTTGAGCCACTTAACGGCCTCACCCTCATCAACGCGGGCAAACTCAATAATCGTCAGGGAGTCGCCTAGGGTTTCGCGGATACGCTCATAGCGATCCTTGTCCGTCATCTCCATGCGGCGGACGTCGGCCGGAATACTGATGTGATCGGCAACGAAGACCAGAAGCGCGTCGGGATTGGGATCTTTCGCGTAGCTGGCAATGGCGGCGAATTCAGCATCGTGCTTGCCGCGTCCGTAGAGGGCTTTGACTCCACGCACGAAAAAGACTTGGAAATTCGCCATCAACGAAGGGGTTCGAGCGCGGTCGAGAATCTCTACGACTTCGGATGAATCGAGATCAAACTCGTAAAAGCTGAACTCGCGCATTCCCTCAGGCACCAGGTGTTTGAGAATGGCGTCGCGACAGGTGCGTCGAAAAAAACCTTCATCGCCGACAAAGACATAGCCCGCCTGAAGCTTGCGGGTGCTGACGTCATTGACGAAGCGTTCGACTGGAGCGAAAGACTTCAAAGCTAGAAAGCCTCCAGAATGTTGCTGACCAGAGTGCGGGAAAAATCACGCGAGAGGCGGTCGAGAGCTGGTCCCTGCTCCTCAAAGAAGCTGGAGAGCTCGTTGGAAATCTGATACTGATCGCGGAATACGTAGTTGGGATTGCTGTACAGAACACGGCCATCGCGCGCGGTCAGCGTCACCTTGATCATAATGGTGGCAAGTCCGGTGGCAGCGCGTCCGGTAACGGAATCGTAAGCCACGGGAGCAACTTCGGCGGAGACCACGGTGCCTATCAGCACGGCATCTGCGTCCGCTTCTGACTGCACCACACGATAACGAGTGCGCGTGTTGAATTCCCGAATTACGGCGTTGGTGAGACCCGTTTCTAAGTGGTACGTGTGAGTCTGATTCAGGAACGACGGAACCGCAAGAATCTTGATGTTGGGCGGAAGCTGCGAAGCCTTTCCGGCAGCGTGATAACCGCAGGACGCAAGCAGCAACAGCGGCACTAAAACGACTGCAGCTAAAATCCAGTGAACGCGGGGCGAGGACGTCATTGCAACTGTCCTCGCGGACGGGTTTGCACCATGCCTTCGGCACACTCAACGGCCTGAATCGCCGAGACACGAAGATTGTCGCAGGCAGCCCAAATCCAGAACCCGTTGCCACCTGCCGCGTCAGCACGAACACTGGCGAGAATTTCCGATGAGCCCGCAACGTTGACGTTGCTGGGAAAATCGTCTTCCTCTTTTGTCACGGTCATGTGCGGACCGGCGAGTGCAGCTTCCAGGTCGGCACTCAAAACGTCCGTGCCGGTCTTGACGAACATGGCGATGGTGTAGCCATGGAAAACAGGAGCCTGCACGAGAAGCACAGCGGGACGGAAGAGCTCGTCCTTCGTGATCGATTTGAAGTGGCGCACGATGCGTGCCTCCACTTCGCGAAGCGATGGGTGGGCAACGTCAATGGGCTGCGCAAAAAGATTAAAGGCAACCTGGGTTCCGAACGTGGCGCTGGGCATCTGCTGGAAGCTGAGCAAATTTACGGTCTGGTCGTGCAGTTCATCCATGCCGCGGCGTCCATATTCGGAGGCGGGCTGCGAGATAACGGCAGAGGCGACCTGAATGGGAGCAGCTTTCTGCAGACGCGCGATCAATAGCGCCAGAACTACGGCGGCAGGATGCGCGATGACAACGGGCGCTGATTGGAGCGCTACTTCCGGAGTGCGATCGAGTTCACGCTCGATCCACGGCGACCGAAAGATGATATCGGTGTTGTTCTCAAGTGCGTAACTGAGATCGATGATCTCAGAGCCGGAGTCGCGGACGGTCGCCCAGGTTTGCGCGATGTAGGATTCGTCGGCGGTGAGAAACGAAAAATCGACGCCTTCGAGATGCTCAGGCAAGACCCCTTGAATCAATGTCGGTTCGTCATTGACCTGCTCAATCGTGCCGAGAGCTTCCTCTTCGTCCAATAGCTTGTAATCGATCGCTGGAAAACTACGCTCACTGAGCACATCGCGAACTTCCTTGCCTTTGAGGGCAGAGGCGCCTACGAGGGCAACACGGAATAGATTGGAGTTCCTGGCAGATGTTTTCATAATTCTCCAAGAACGGGAGGTGGGGTCGGAGAGACAGTATCTCTCCGCCGGAAGGCATAGGTGAGCCGGAAGAACACGCCTGAAATCATGTAAGTCACCGCTAGAACAAATAAAACGTAGCGATGAAAATACCAGATTGCGGCGAGAATTGGGGCGAAGAGTACGAACAAACGCGATGCCTGCCGATTGTGGAAATCAATACTCTTGGCGCTCCAGAAGCGCCAGGTGCTCACCATCAGAAAAGCGCACAGGAAGATGTAAACCATCCAGATGATGGAACTCCACCAGGCCTGCACCGGATAGCCAAGACGCAAGTGGACGACCGCCGCAAGGCAACCGGCTCCGCCTGGGATCGGCATGCCGACGAAATACTTTCGATCCGGACGTCCGGGATTTTTCGGCTGAGGATTGAGCTGGATATTGAAACGCGCGAGGCGGCAGGCTCCCGCGGTCAGGAACGCGAAGGCGATGATTGCGCCGAACTCAATGAGTTTGTCTCGGAGATCCGTGTCAAGCCCCGTAGGCAGACAAAGGAATCCCCACATCCACGCAAGGATAGCGGGAGCAACGCCGAAAGTGACAACGTCGGCGAGAGAATCCAGCTCCTTGCCGAAGTCACTGGTGGTATGGGTGAGGCGAGCAATGGCTCCGTCCATGCCATCGAAGAAAACAGCGAAGCCAATCGCAATGGCGGCATGGTTGAAATAAGGGGCAGCCATGCGTAGAGGATCGGTCGGGGCGTCGAACACGCCTAAGGCGCGAGAAGCTCCAATCGCCGTCTGCGAGATGGCGTAGAAACCGGCAGCAAGGTTCGCCGTGGTAAACAGCGATGGCAGAATGTACATGCCCTTGCGAAGCCGGCGTGATTGCCCGTCGCTCATGCGACGGTTCGGCAGTTCCATCAGACTTCTCCTTGCGCCGGCAGGATGGCAAGCGTCGAAGAACCGCAGTGTACGGCATTGCCCACCTGTACGAGCACCTTGGCGCTGGCGGGCAGAATCACGTCGCAACGCGATCCGAACTTGATGAGTCCAATGCGCTCGCCGCGCGCCACACGGTCTCCGACCTGGCGCGAGAAAACGATGCGGCGGGCCAGCAGCCCGGCAATTTGTTTGAAAACGATACTGTAACCGTCTTCGGTTTTCAGCGTGCAAACGTTCTGCTCGTTGAGTTCGGCCGAAGCCGGATTCATAGCGTTCAGATACTTGCCGCGGTGATACTGGACAGCCGTAATCAGTCCGGCGGCGGGCGAACGGTTCACGTGCACATTGAAGACATTTAGAAAAATACTAATGCTGATGCGCGGTTCGCCTGCTACCTGAATGGTGGAGACGGCCGTCACCTTGCCATCGGCAGGAGAGACGACGGCACCAGGGGTAGACGGAATGGCACGCTCCGGATCCCGAAAGAACCAGAGGAAGAAGGCCGCCAACAACAGCGGCACGAGGGCGAGCAGGGGCGTGGCCCAAAAACCAATGAGGACCGCCACTGCAACCAGAGCGAGCGCGTAATAGATTCCGTCGCGTACCATGAGGACCTCTCGATTATAACGAAGCGCGAAGCCCGATTGGCCCGGAAAGACATAAAGGCTCGATAAGGTTACTGCTCATCGAGCAGTTTGACGATGGTGCGCTCGAAACTCTGCCTCACCTCATCGAGGCGTCCTGTGGCTGGTCCAGAGAAACCGGCATGGATCATGCGCACCCGTCCGTGGCGATCGAGGAAGATCGTAGTCGGATAGGCACCGAAGTTCCGCAATTGCGGCAGGGTTTTGGCAATCTGTCCGGACTCCGTGGTTCCGGCCAACAGCAAGGGGAACGCGATGGAGTACTTGTTGCGATAGATTCCAAGCAGGCGTTGGTTGCGGACACGGTCCTCTACATATTCATAGCTGAGGCCGACGATCTCCAACCCGCGCGCGTGGAATTGCGTGTAGAGCGACTGCAACACGGGAGCTTCGTCATGACAGTTCGGGCACCATGTCCCGAAGATATCCATGAGCACGACCTTGCCCCGAAAGCGAGGATCGTCTTGCGTAACGGCTGTGCCGGAGGCATCCACGCCCTGAAAACGGAATGGGACGGAAGGGTCTTGAACTGAGGTGAGGTGTTCGGCCTCATCGAAACCTGTGGAAGTGGAAGCCGAGCGCGTTGCTACAAAATTGAGCGCACTGGCGGGCGCAACGTGGAAGACACCCTCGATGCGATCGGGCGTGACGAAGTGGCCGTCGAGGCGGAGAGCGTGGATGCCGTCAAAGCGGGAGAGATGAATCTCAGTAGCTTTGCCCGGCTCCGCGCCTTGGCCTGCGATCAAATCTCCCGAGAGCATGCCGTAGTCGCCGCTGACTGGAGCGATTGTGCCCTCGACATGGTTCGCGTTCTGAATGAAATGGGCGGGAGCGTTGGGCTCGGAATCAGCCTTGCCGGACTGGTCAGTGAAGGTGAAGTACCAGTCCCCTGTCGCGTTCACCGGAGGCACTGCGCCTGAAACGTTGGCCGGACTTGAGGGAGGACGTTCGCAGTGCGCGCTCATCGCGTACCGCGAGATGGATGAACCTTTCTGCCGAATGTATTCGCCTTCGAGCAAATTGCAGGCTGCCGAAGTGCAGTGCGCCAAGAGTATTGAGTCGTACTGATCGAGACGAAGTGCGACTTCGCTACCGCGCTGCACAACGGACGAAAACTCCATGCGGTCGCTGCCATTGAGGAGCGTGCCACGAAGACCGGCGGGTGTGTGCTCGATAAGAAGATTGAATGGGACGAGGTAGCTGTCGCTTACTCCGGGTCGCGCCGCAGTGAGATGGGCAGACCAGCGGCAGGCCAAATCAGCAGCTGGGGGCGAAGATTGCGCAAAAGCGAGACAGGAAAACAATAAGGCGGAAGCGAGCAGAAAGGGCTTTTGCATACTCGCATTTGACCATACCAGCTTGCAGGGATCAAAGCTTGTTCAAGGAAATGGCGAGAGGATGACCAGCCACATCGATAGGTGGAAGTGGTCATCCTCTGGCACGGAGCGTCGGATGGGCGGCGAGTGTTGGCACTCGGGGCCGCTACTCAGGCGATATTTTGGGCGCGAGCCTGAAAAGACTCCATCTCATCTTTGAGTCGCAACTTCAATTTCTTCAATCGGATTTCTTCGATTTTTTCTTCTTCGGAGAGGTATTTCTTATTGGCGAGGGATTCGATACGCTGAGAGTAACTGCTGTGTTCATCGGCCAGCTTGCGAAATTCGTCGCTGCTGGCCAGGAGCTGTTCGCGTACTGGAGCATTCATCAGCACCTCCAAGCCTGAAATCAGGTGTTGTAAAAACTAGCATTGGGCAAGAGGCCGGGCAAGCGAAATCGAAACCTAATTTTCGAATGTACGCACCATTATTAGTGCATCTTCAACCGGGTTTGCATAATATGCCCGACGACGCGCAAGCACCTGAAATCCGCTCACATCATAAAAGCGAAATGCCGATAGGTTTGAGGCTCGAACTTCAAGGAGAATCCGCTCTGCTTGCAAAGTTTGAGCCTGGTTGAGCAGAGCAGACATGAGACCGGCGCCTACCCCTTGACGCTGAAAATCCGGCAGCACTGCGATGTTTTCCAGTTCCCACTCTGGTCCATTGTGCTGCGCTACCAGGAAGCCTATTCCCTGCTGATTTTCCTGATGCGCCATCCAGGCAAAGCGCGGAGGAGTTTGTGTGCGGAAGATGTCGGCCCATTGTTGCGGAGTCCAGTGTGCGGATGAATCCGCGGCTTCGCTGATCGCGATGAGTCGCGGAATATCGGATTTATTAGCGAGGCGGACGTTCATAGTGCTAGCCGATTTTGGGAGCGACAAAAATCTCCGCATCAGAGCGTCGCACGTAATTGGCATCGAGAGCCGAAACGTCTGCCCGAACACCGGAGAGGAACTTGCGGTGAGCGATGCGAGCGTAGGTCTCGGCGGAGGGCCGGGCGAGCAACCCGGCTGAGAAACCTGCCTCCTGAAGGCGGGCGGCGAGGCTCGAGTCCGGGGTGAAGATCTTTCGTGTCGGAGCGCTGGCGAGAAAACCTGTGAAGTCAGAGAAGCTGGCGATCAACTCGCGATCTACCGGCACGAGTTCCGCGGACACGACGTTGTATTCGGCGTAGAAGACCTCAGAGCGTTGCGCATCTAACGCCGATAGAACCCTGCCTCGCTCGCCCGACGCGAGCGCGACAGCCTCCAAAACGGAGACAGCCACGGCGGGGATTGCGAAAGCCTCGGACAATCCCTTCACTGTTGCGATGGCGATTCGGAGTCCGGTGAAGGAACCAGGACCGCTGGCAACGGCGATGAGTCCGATTGAACTTTTCTGGACACCGTGACGGACGAGCAATTCGGCGATAGTAGGCACGAGCAGCTCTGAGTATTGGCCGCCTGGAATTGGCGCGAGTTCCAGCGACTGAAGTTCTTCGCCTTCCGCTTGGAGCAGGGCTACGCTTCCCTGCCGTCCGGAGGTGTCCATTCCAAGAATCAGCACAATGGGCTCCTAGCGGGCAAGTTTGCCGACGATATCGGCGATCAGGGAATATGGATCGCGTTGGTGGCCAGCTACCTGGGCGGCATAGTCGCCCACGGCTTCTTCGGAGAAGGCTCCGCGAACGATGCGCCGCAGCACTTCGTCCCGCAACATTTCACGCAGACGATTGCGCCAGTTATCGACGCGGCGCTGATGGCCTAGTTCGCTGGTGGCAAGAAAGGCTTCATACTCGTCGATGGCTGTGGCGAGTTCGGCGATTCCAAGACCGGAGCTGGCCACGGTCTTCAAAACAGGAGGCACCCAGTTGTCGCTGCGCATGGAGAGAGACTGCATGGCCTTCACTTCGCGCTCGACGCGTTCGGCGCCTTCGCGGTCGGCTTTGTTGATGACGAAGATGTCGGCGATCTCCATGATTCCAGCCTTGATGGATTGCACGTCATCGCCCATGCCGGGGACCAGAATGACAATGGTCACGTCGGCGAGACGAACGATATCCACCTCGTCCTGGCCGACACCAACGGTCTCAATGAGGACAAGGTCGCGTCCACTGGCATCGAGCACGGTCGCCACGTCGGCCGTCGTGCTGGAGAGGCCTCCGAGCGCGCCACGGGTGGCCATGCTGCGAATGAACGTGCCGTTGTCGCCAGTGTGCGACTGCATGCGAATGCGGTCGCCAAGAATGGCTCCTCCGGTGAATGGAGAAGTCGGGTCGATGGCGATGATTCCGACCGTCTGCTGGCGCTTGCGGTACTGCCCTGCCAAAGCATCGACCAGCGTGCTTTTGCCAGCACCCGGTGAACCCGTGAGACCTACAACACGGGCGTTGCCGGAATGAGCAAAGAGCGCCTTGAGAAGGTCATGGGAATCCAATGTGCGATTTTCGACCGCAGTGATGGCACGGGATAGCGCACGCAGGTTTCCGGCGCGTATCTGTTCGACCCAGGTGGAAATAGAAGAAGTCACGGTATTAGCTCTCGCGCGCTTAGTGTAACAAAGCGTGAGAGCAATTCCGTAGGCTCGATTTACATATCCAGCAGATTACGGGCGATCACCATGCGCTGAATCTCGCTGGTACCTTCTCCAATGGTGCAGAGCTTGACGTCGCGATAGAACTTTTCCGCCGGATAATCCTTGATAAATCCGTAGCCGCCGTGGATCTGTACTGCCTCGTTGGCTACCCTGACGGCGACTTCGGAGGTATAGAGCTTGGCCATGGAGGACTCAAGGGTGGTCTTGCAATGATGATCCTTGAGCCAGGCAGCGCGCATGGTTAACAGGCGGGCGGCATCGATCTCTGTGGCCATGTCGGCAAGCTTCCACTGGATGGCCTGAAAATCGCTGATCGGCTGGCCGAACTGCTTTCGCTGGCGGCTGTACTGAAGCGCGCAATGGTAGGCTCCGGTGGCCATGCCGAGACCAAGCGCCGCGATGGAGATGCGTCCGCCGTCGAGGACGCGCATGGCATCTACAAAGCCCTGGCCCTCCACGCCGAGCAGGTTTTCGGCGGGGATTTCACAATCTTCGAGGATCAGCTCGGAGGTATCCGAGGCGCGCAGACCGAGCTTGTTCTCCTTCTTCCCAGCACGGAAGCCGGGGGTGCCACGCTCGACGATGAATGCGGATAGGCCGCGGGTTCCCGCAGTTTTGTCCGTGACGGCGACGATCACCGCGACGTCGGCGTGCGAGCCGTTGGTGATAAACGTTTTTGTGCCGTTGAGCACCCACTTGTCGCCGTTGCGAGTGGCGGAACAGCGCGCCCCGCCCGCATCAGAGCCGCTGTTCGGTTCGGTGAGAGCCCAGGCGCCAAGGTGGTCACCCGATGCGAGCGGCGGAACGTATCGCCGCTTCTGCTGCTCAGTTCCGGCGATGAAAATGTGATTAGTGCAGAGCGAGGTGTGTGCGGCAACGATGATGCCAACCGAGCCATCGACGCGGGAAAGCTCCTCGATGGCAAGTACGTATTCGATGTAACCGTACCCGGAGCCGCCGTAGCTTTCCGGAAAGATGCAGCCCATGAGGCCGAGCTTTCCGAGTTGTTTCAGCGTTTCCGCTGGAAAATGAGAGCTCTCGTCCCATTCATGCACATGGGGCGCGATTTCGCGTGCGGCAAAGTCACGCACGGTGCTCTGAAGTTGCAGTTGCTCGTCGGTGAGTTGGAAGTCCACACTTCCTCCATTGCTGAATCAGACCCGTTGGCGGTTCCGCACGCAGATTACAGGCGGATGTTTATACCATGATCCAGAGTCATAGATGCAGAGTCATAGAAGAACGCCGCTCCGGCAAGCAAAGGCCTATTCCCGGAACCGAGGAGGAGCTCCGGCCGGAGGCGGAGCGTCGCCCGCAGGAGGCTCAGGATCGCGTGTAGGTGGTGCAGGATCGCCCGCCGGAGGCGGCGGGGGGTCTCCGGATGGCGGAACGGGCTCACCGACCGGAGCTTGATCGGACTCCCCAGGATCGTGCGCGGGCTCACGGGTCGCGAGAGCAGGTTCGCTCGCCGAAGCAGAGCTCGCTTCAGCCAGTGCCAAGTCCTCGGCTTCCGCTACAACCCGCGCAAGGAGGTGCTTGATCCCGGCTTCCAGGGCGGGCCTGACTTTACCTCCGATGAGCTTGATGGGAGCGCCGCTGAATTCCTGCAAGGTGCGCACCTCGGTATTTTGGGCAGCTTGCGACCAGCGAAAGATATAGAACTGCTCGCCGGTGATTCCGGACCCTTCGCCGCGAAGGTGAACGTAAATGGGGGCTTCGACTTCCATTACCTCTGGCGTGAGCTTGAATGACATGGGCTTTTGCATCTGGATACTGAATTTGGCGCCCTTAGTCCAAGGATCGCCGCTCACCCAGCGCACGTTGCTGATAGCATCGGGATCCCAGCGTGGCCAACGTTCAATCTGTTCGAAGACTTGCCAGATGTGTAGCGGAGTGCACTGGGCGATAGCGGCGTATTCGATGGTGAGGGACATAAATCTTCTCGTTGGATGCGAGGGAAGACGGATGCGACCGGAGGCGGGGTGTGTGCCGCTCCGGTCAAGGCAACACACGGGCTAGGCGCTGACGCGTGGAGAGCAAATCGAGCGAAGACACTGCAGTGCCTTCTCGCAGTCTGCGCGAGAGACGTTGAGATGAGTGACGAAGCGGATCAACTGGGGATTGACCGTGCCGGCCAGCACACCCTGCGACTTGAGAGCGCTGGCGATTTCAGCCGAGGGCTTCCCGGTTGCGCTTACATCGCAGATCACGACATTGGTTTGCACGGTGGACAGGTCGATCTCGATGCCGGGAATCTCGGCTAGGCCTTCGGCGAGCAGGCGAGCAGTTTCGTGATCTTCGTGCAGGCGGGCGGGCCCTTGCTCCAAGGCGATAAGACCAGCAGCGGCGAGAATTCCGGCCTGGCGCATGCCACCGCCGAGAGCCTTGCGGACGGAGCGCGCTTGCGCGATGAAATCCTTGCCGCCGACGAGCAGTGAACCGACCGGGGCGCCAAGTCCCTTGGACAGGCAGAACATGACGGAGTCAAAGCCGCGGGTGATCTCTGCAACAGGCTTACCGAGATAGGTGGCGGCGTTAAAGATGCGAGCTCCATCGAGATGGACGGGGAGACCGCGCTCATGAGCCTTGGCGCAAATTTCCTCCATCGCCGCAATTGGAGTGACGGTGCCGCCAGCCATGTTGTGGGTATTCTCCATCGAAATCAGGCCTGTTTGCGCGACGTAGTAGGTGGGGGGCGCAATCTTGGGGGCGAGCAGATCCCAGGAGAGAATCCCCTGAGGAGCGGCGACCGGACGCACCACGCATCCGCTGAACCAGCTCAGCATCGCCATCTCCCAGTTGAAGATGTGACCGCGCTCTTCGCAGAGAATTTCCTGACCGGGCCGGGTGTGCAGCTTAATCGCGATCTGGTTGCCCATGGTGCCGGAGGGGACGAAGATAGCGGCCTCGCGTCGGAAGATTTCGGCGGCGCGGGATTCGAGGCGATTGATGGTGGGGTCCTCTCCGTAAACGTCATCGCCTACTTCGGCAGAGGCCATGGCGCGGCGCATTTCGTCGCTGGGCAGGGTTACAGTGTCGCTGCGAAGGTCAATCCACGAATTGCTCATAAGTGCTCCGTTGGGTGGAATGGAATCGGGTATGGAAGACTCCAGTGTAAACGCTAGTCGTGCAGGAATGCGGCGAAGACTTCATTGGAGAGCAGGCGGCCCCGGGCAGTGAGGCTTAGCCAACCGTTGTCCAGGGAGAGCAGCTTTTTTGCTACCAAATCGGCTACGACGTCACGGTAGGAATCGACAGCGAGAGTGCCAAATTCTTCCTTGATGGCCGACAGATCAATTCCGCGATTCATTCGCAATCCCAGGAAATATACCTCTTCGATGGCCTGCTGCGTGGAAACCGTTGTGCGCTCGGACGGCGCATCCGAAAGCAGCGCATCGAGCGAGTCCGGGGTGGCGATTCGCACTGCGCTATGAGAATCCGACTGAAAGGGCGTCGGCAGCATGGAATGGGCATCGACGCCGAATCCGAAGTATGGAAGCCGCTGCCAGTAACGCAGGTTGTGGCGGGACTGATGGCCGGAGCGCGCGAAGTTGGAAATTTCATACTGCGAAGCGCCGGAGCCGTTCAGGCGCTCGCAGGCGCGCTCGTAAAGTGCAACGGTCAACTCCTCGTCGGGAACCTGGTGGGCGTGGTAGCGTGTGCCTCCCGCGATGAGTTCGCGACCGAGGCGGGAGTCGTCATCGATCTCAAGCATGTAAACGCTGACGTGAGGAACGGCGAGGGAGAGCACCTCATCGAGAGAACGTTCCCAGCTTTCAGCTGTCTGGTATGGGAGTCCTGCAATCAGATCAATGCTGATCTCGTCGATGCCTGCATGGCGGAGTCGCGCAATGTCGCGGAGGGCAACTTCGCGCGTGTGCATGCGGCCAACCGAGCGACTCTCCTGATCGACAAAGGACTGTACGCCAAGCGAAACGCGATTGACGCGGGCATGCAGCAGCGCGGCCAGAACTTCGTCGGAAAGGGTGCCCGGGGCGACTTCGACGGTGAACTCGGTATTTCCGGAAGGCACGAAGACCCGCGCGATGGCCGCGAATAGGCGATCCAACTGGTCAGGAGCAAGAACGCTTGGCGTGCCGCCTCCGAGATAGATGGAATCAAGCACGGGATCGAACGTCGCGCCCAGCTCGGCGGCGAGTGTTGGGGCATTCGCTATCGCATGCTCAAGGTGAGCGATGTAACGGTTAAATAGATCGCGCGAGAAAACACCGGAAGCAAAATTACAGAAGGAACACTTCGTCCGGCAGAAGGGGACGGAAACGTAGACAGCGGAATGTACGTCAGAGGTCAAATCGAATACCAACGGTTCAAGTGTATCGCTCGACACTATCGGCGCGAAATCCGGAGCTAGATGGCGATCGCGGAACGATGAAGATGGCGATAGCGGGCATCAGGAAGCATGGGAGCCGAGAAGCCGGGAGGCGGCCCGCCTGCTGCAGAACACATAGATAGAGTAAGCGTGCGGCACGCGCCACAGTCGAAGCAACCATAATGGTCGAAGCGTTACCCGAAAATATGAAAGGGTGAACCGCGGGGGACTCTGCTTCCATCTAAAATAGGAGAACATGGCCGCAGAGGAAGAGGTACTAGGAAAAGCTTACGACCGCCGGATTGTGCGCCGGCTGATGGGGTATTTGAATCCCTACTCGCTTCAGGTAGCGCTGGCGCTGGCGGCGATTGTGCTGAAGGCGGGGGCCGACGTTCTGGGGCCATACCTGACGAAGACGGCTATTGATAAATATTTGTCGTCGCAAGCCGGAGGGCACTCGTTCCTTGATCGATTCCTCAGCTCGCAACCGATGGTTGGCATTGCACAGATCAGCGGTTTGTTTCTGAGTGTGTTGCTGCTTGGTTTTCTGTTTGAGTTTACCCAGACATACCTGATGCAGTGGACCGGCCAGAAGGTCATGTTTGATCTGCGAAGCCAGCTATACCGGCATCTGCAGCGAATGGACATCTCATTCTTTGACCGCAATCCCGTGGGCCGCCTGGTGACCCGGGTGACTACCGACGTGGACGCGCTGAACGAGATGTTTACCTCGGGCGTGGTTTCCATTGTCGAAGACATTTTCGTGCTGGCCGGAATTCTTTGGGTGATGCTGTCGATGAGCTGGCGGTTGGCGCTCATCGCCTTTATCGTTCTGCCGATCATCATTATCGCCACCCAGATATTCCGCAAGTCGGTGCGCGACAGTTACCGGCGAATCCGTGTGGCGATTGCGAGAATCAATTCGTTTCTGCAGGAGCACATCAGCGGCATCATCCCGTTGCAACTGTTCAATCGCGAGCGCAAGTCCTACGAGGAATTCGAGGCGGTCAACGCCCAGCATATGAATGCCTTCAAGGACGCCATTCTTGCCTATGCGCTGTACTATCCCGTTGTTGAAACGCTTTCCTCTATCGCCATCGCATGCGTGCTCTGGTACGGCGGGCACAGCGTCCTATCGGGAATCACCACATTGGGCGTGCTGGTGGCGTTCATGCAATATGCCCAGAGATTCTTCCGCCCGATTCAGGATCTGAGCGAGAAGTTCAACATTCTGCAATCGGCGATGGCTGCCGGAGAACGCATCTTCAAGCTACTGGATACGGAGCCGAAAATTCAGTCTCCCGCCATAGAGAAGGAGCCACAGGGGCCGGGGCGGATTGAGTTCGATAACGTCTGGTTTGCTTATCGCCACATCCCGGTCGAAAAGGCCGGCAAAGTCGTGCCGGGCGAGGAATGGGATTGGATCCTGCGCGGCGTCTCGTTCGCGATCGAGCCGGGCGAAACCGTGGCCATTGTCGGGCATACGGGCGCGGGAAAAACCACGCTGATTTCCCTGCTCCTGCGCTTCTACGACGTCCAGAAGGGCGCAATACGCATTGACGGCGTTGATGTGCATGAGATGAATTTACAGATGCTGCGCCGGCGCTGCGGCGTCGTACTACAGGACCCATTCCTGTTCAGCGGGACGATTGCGGACAACATCAAACTGGGCTCGGAACACGTCACCCGCGATGCGGTCGAGCGCGCGGCTGAAGAGGTGAACGTAGCCGATTTCATTCAATCGCTGCCGCAGGGGTTTGACTCTCCGTTACAGGAGCGCGGGAACACGCTTTCGACCGGGCAGAAACAGCTCGTGTCCTTCGCTCGGGCGCTGGCACATAATCCGCGAATCCTGATTCTGGATGAAGCTACCTCCAGCGTGGACACGGATACGGAGTTCCGGGTGCGAGAGGCGCTGACGCGCTTGGTGGAAGGACGCACGTCTCTGATCGTCGCGCACCGGCTTTCGACGATCCAGCGGGCCGACAAGATCATCGTGATGCATAAAGGCAAGGTTCGCGAGATGGGCACCCATCAGCAATTGCTGACCATGAAGGGCGTTTACTGGAAGCTGTACCAGTTGCAGTACAAGGATCAGGAGTTGGGCGCGGCGCTGGCCGCCACTCCTGTACAGGCAGGCCCCGAGGCGCGAGCCGACTAGCTCGGATTGCGCCATCTTGCTTCGGGAAATTCTCGGATCCGTCTCTGCGCCTGATATTCTGGTCGGCGCACATGTCCAACGTCAAAAATATAGATTTGCAGCGGCCTTTGCGCGTAATGATCTCGGCGGGAGAGGCTTCCGGCGAGGTGTATGGCGCGGAATTGCTAACCGCTTTGCGCGAGCTGCGCGGGGGCGCCATCGATTGCTTCGGCATGGGCGGCGAGCGCATGAGCGAGGCTGGATGCAGGCTGGTGGTGCATGCCCGCGACGTGGCCGTGGTTGGACTGTTCGAGGTGCTGAGCCATCTTCCCGGCATCTATCGCCAATTCCATAGACTGCTTGCGGAAGTGGACCGGCAACGGCCGGATGTGGCCGTGCTCATCGATTTTCCGGATTGGAATTTCCGGCTGGCCAAGGAATTGCATCGGCGCGGAGTTCCCGTGGTGTATTACGTGAGCCCGCAACTGTGGGCATGGCGCAAGGGACGGCTGAAGCTGGTGCAGCGCTACGTCTCGGAAATGCTGGTGATATTCCCTTTCGAACGCGAGTTCTACGCGCAGCACGGGGTGGAGGTGGAGTTTGTCGGACATCCGCTGAGCGAGTTGGAGAACCCCAAAGTGAGCCGGGAGGATTTTGCGGCGCGCTGGGGACTGGATGTCTCCCATAGATGGATCGCGCTGCTGCCGGGAAGTCGCAGCAAAGAGCTGCGACTGAACTTGCCGGCCATGCTCGGGGCGGCGGAGCGATTGGGGTCTGAGTTTGAATTCGTGATGCCCGTGGCGAGCACCCTTAACAAGAGTTGGGTGCGAGAGCAGATTCTGCTCTGTACACGAAACGTCAATGTAAAGCTGACCGACGATGCCCGGGCAAGCCTGCTGCACTCACGAGTGGGTGTAGTGGCCAGCGGCACGGCGACCGTGGAGGCGGCGCTAATCGGTACGCCGTTCGTGATGGTGTATCGCGTGGCGGGGCTGACGTGGACGCTGGGGCGGCACTTGGTGAAGCTACCGCACTACGGAATGGTGAACTTGGTGGCGGGCCGGGAAGTTGTGCCGGAACTGATTCAGGACAGGTTCACTCCCGAGAGCGTGGAGCATGGGGTACGCGCCCTGCTGGAGGACGGAGAGGCGCGTCAAAGGATGATCGACGCCTTGGCGGAGGTGCGCGGAATGCTCCACGGAGATCTGGTAAAGTCTTCCGAATTGGCGGGTACCCGGCGAACTCCTGCGGATCGAGCGGCGCAGGCAGTATTGCGCGTTGCGGATTTAGGAATTCTAAAGTGAGAATCAGCGGCTTTTCAGAGAAGCCGTCCAACATCTTTTATACGATTTTTTACATCAACTAGAGTTGTGCTACTTAGCAGGAGCAAAATGTCGATGCGATTTGCAGGACGGAGCGTGACACGAGCCGTTCTCGTAATCCTAATGGGGCTGGTTGGCTTGGTCCCGATTGTGCCGTTGCATGGCGCCGAGAAGCCGCGCATCCAAGCGGAAGATTACACCATTGAGGTCAAGGTTTCTCCGCAGTCGCACAAGCTAACGGCGCGAGCTACGGTCAAGTTTGTCGCGCTGGATGACATCAGCATCGCAACATTCGAGTTACACAACGCCTTGCGCGTGACCCAGGTTACGGACATGCAAGGAAACGCGCTGCCGGCGGAGCGAGTCTCGCAGGATTCAACGGTACGCGTCGCATTGCCGAGCGGGATGAGCAAGGGGCAGGAATCGACCCTCATCTTCGACTACGAAGGCATTGTGACCTCCGCCGATGATAGCCCGGTCCCCGGATTGAAATTGGCGTACGTGGGGGACCCAATTACCTATCTGTTGTATTCCGGGCGCTGGTTTCCAGTGACCAACTACGGTATTGACCGGTTCACCGCCCGGCTGAAGATCACGGCACCCCAGGAGTACACGGTGATTGCAAGCGGAGGCGCCGCCGCTAAGCCCGAGCACGCCCTGGATGGTGAAGCCGCGGCAAAAACATCCGACCAAGACAGCGCTCCCACTCCCAAGCTGCGAACTCGCGAAAAACCGGGAAAGAAGTCGAAGGCGGCACCGGCTGGTAGCACGGCATCGCCGGCCAAATCCGAAGCTGGGATGAAGACGTTCAGCTTCACCTGGACGAAGCCGAGCTTTCCGGGAACTGTGGTCATCGGCAAGTTTGTCGATACCCCGGTGAGCGAAGCGGGTATGACCGTGCATGTTTACTTTCTTCGCGACAAAGCGGAACTGGCACAGCAATACGGCGAAACGGTGGCGAAAGAACTGGGATTCTTCATCACCATTTACGGAGTTCCGATCAGCTCGGAGTTGAAACTGGTGGAGTTGCCGGATGATTCCGTGCCGACTGCATGGGCTCCCGAGGTGTTGGGGATCGCGGCACGCAACATCAATGCGAAGGTGAATTACCGGCTGCTGGCAAATGCTGTCGCGCACCAGTGGTTCGGAACGATTGTGAGTCCGGCCACCCGCAATGATTGGTGGATACAGGACGGAGGCGCGCGCTACAGCGAGAGCCGCTACATTGAATACGCGGCTGGGCAGGCAGGAGCGCAAGAGGCCGTGAAGGACATGGCGGTAGGAGCGCTCGCCTATGACAGCGTTCCGCTGGGACAGATCGGAACCCTCGACACCTTTGACCCTGTTTTCCAATCGATGGCCAATGACAAGGGCGGCATGGTGTACCACATGCTTCGCTGGGTGATGGGGGAGCAGAAATTCGACAAATCAATGCGCACCCTGTTCCAGACCTATGCTGGCAAACCGGTGGGACTGAAGGATCTGAAGAAGGTGGCCGAGGAAATCCAGGGTGAACAGATGACCTGGTTCTTTTCGCAATGGCTGGACTCGACCGGCGCTCCGGAATTCAAGAATAAATACACGGTGTTCCGTGTCGCCAAAGGTTTCCGGGTGGTGGGACAGGTGCAGCAGGATCTCGACCTCTTCCGGATGCCCGTGCAGTTGAAGATCGATACCGACGGCAAGACCGAAGATAAAACGATCGATGTTGTGGGCACGGACTCCAGCTATACTATCGAGACCTTTGGAAAACCACGCCGCATCACCCTGGACCCGAACAATTGGGTTTTGAAGAACTCCGGCGACCTGAAACTGCGTACGGCAATTATGCGCGGCCAGCAAATGGTGCAGCAGGGAAACCTGGCAGAGTCGCTGAAGGAGTTCCAGAAGGCAATCGATGAGAACAAGAACAGCTCTCTGGCCCACTATCGGATCGCCGAGGTCTTCTTCCTGCAGAAGAACTACCAGGCGGCGGCCAATGCTTATCGCGATTCGCTGAACGGCGATGGCGAGCCAAAATGGAGCGAGGTCTGGAGCCACATCCAATTGGGAAAGATCTTCGACATTACGGGCCAGCGCGAACGAGCTCTGGGCGAATACAGGCAGGCCCTGCAAACGAATGACAACACCCAGGGCGCGCTCGACGAGGCACGCAAGTATCTATCCACCCCATTCGAGAGAGCAGATCAGTAGCTGATTGCAAGCGAGAAGGCCGCGCCCGGATTTCGGACGCGGCCTTTTACTTGTTGTGAAAAACGAAACAGGCTCAGGCCTCGGCAGCCGAGAGCGTTTCACCCGTGACCGTGTAGCTGGATGCCATGCGCGCAGCCAGTTGTTTTGCGACGGCCAGCGCGCGTTCACTGGTGAAAGAGGAGCAGTGTATTTCGACCTGATCGCCTGAAAAATACATACCCACGATGGACTCCGCCTTGGTAGCCGTATCCGTAAGGTCGAGTGCATGGCAGTTACTCACGATCACCGTGTTGGGCAGGCATATCCGGTCGAGCAGACAGAACATCTCCAACTTAGATTCCTGCTCGTCGGGGCCGGTCTCCATCACGATGTGAGCTCGCCGTGCTGCATCTTCAATGCTGGTGGCGCATTCGATGCGAGCAAAAGCCTCGTCGGCAGTTCTCTGCTCCAGCGCGCCTGAACTCACCGCATCATTCAGAGTCTGGCGAATTTCACGGCGCGCAGATTCCAGGGATGTAGGAAACAGATCTTCGAGAACAACGTTAAAGCCGGCGATGGCGGCCCGACGGGCCAGCGCCCGTCCGATTTTGCCAGCGCCGATGACTGCAATGGTCTCCGCATCCGAAGCGGACATGCCTATCTCTCCAGTTGGTCGACCATTTTGGTGAAATTAGGGTCCGAGTTGCGCATATACTCTGCCAGCTTCTTGCGCTCCTCCTGCGACATGAATCCGCTGCCGACGACAATGCGCCGAAGGGTTGTTGCAATATCGTCCACGTAATTCATCATTCGAATCAGTTCACCGCTTGAAGCCATGATGCCTCCCTAAAAGTTTGGATGTGCTTCGATTCTCAAAGACGCCGCAGACCAGTATTGTCTGCGTTCGAGGCGAGTTCGTCAAAAGCACCGATTCCGCAGCAGCACACACGAGGGAAGTTCGCCGCATCTAAGTGAGTCGGATGCAAGATTCTCGAACTTCGAATGGCACCAGTATGCGCGCACAGACGCTTTCTTCCCCTGACACGACGAACGAAGCTTTGGAATTCCTGCAGCATTTGGCAGAAAGCCAGCGGCGGGTTCGGCCAGGGTCGGCCTATCGGCTGCAATTTAACCACAGCTTCCGTTTTGTAGACGGAATCCGGCTGATTCCCTATTTGCGGCGACTCGGGATCACCACCCTGTACGCTTCGCCGATTCTGGCTGCGCGGGCCGGAAGTATGCACGGGTATGACATCACAGACCATAACCGGATCAATCCCGAGATCGGGACTGAGGATGAGTTGCAGCAATTGCTTGGCGAACTACGCCGCAACGGGATGAGCCTGCTGCTGGATGTGGTTCCCAACCATATGGGCGTGGGTTACGGGACCAACCTGTGGTGGCGGGACGTACTGGAAAACGGGCGTGCCTCAGAATACTCAAATTTCTTCGACATCGACTGGAATCCTCTGAAACCGGAGCTGCGCAACAAAGTGTTGCTGCCGGTACTCGGTAATCAGTATGGCGAGGAATTGGAGGCGGGACGCATTGTTCTGGTGTACGGCGAAGGCAACTTCCGCATCGAGTACTATGACAAGGTTCTTCCGATCGATCCCCAGACAATCCCACTGATTTTCCGCTCCGTGGGTGAACTACGCCAGCCGGAGGACAAGGCTCGCGAGCTGCTCTCGCTGCTGGCAGCCTTTGGAGAGTTGCCGCCGCACACTTCTCCGGAATCGGAGCGCACGTCACGGCGTCAGCGCGAGATGCCATATCTCCTGCGCCGTTTTGCGGATCTATTGGAACGCTCAAACGAGGTGCACGAGCATGTACAGGCGGCCGTAGGGCGGCTGAATGGAACGCCCGGGGATCCGCACAGCTTTGACGCCTTGCACGCATTGCTGGAGGCGCAGGTGTACCGCCTGGCCCACTGGCGCGTTTCTGCCGAAGAGATCAACTATCGCCGCTTCTTCGATGTCAACGACCTGATCGGATTGCGAATGGAGGACCCCCAGGTTTTTGCCGCGACTCAAAAACTGATTCGCCGCCTGTTGGCTGAGGACGCGGTAATTGGATTGCGCATCGACCATCCCGACGGCATGTTCAACCCGCCGCAGTATTTCATGCGATTGCAGATGCTTTTTGCGGCCGCAAAGCTCTACGGCGCGGTGCCCATTGGTGAACTCGCCGAAAACGGGATTGAGATCAGCGTGCAGAGCGCCTTCGGACAATTTGAGGTGAAGCCGGGACAGGAGCCGTTCTATGTCGTCGTGGAAAAGATTCTGGAGAAGGGAGAAGCACTGCCGCGCGATTGGCCGGTAAGCGGAACGGTGGGCTATGAATTTGCAAACGCGGTAAATGGAATCTTCATCGACGCGCGAAATCGAAAGAGCTTCACCAACCTGTATCACCGGTTGATCGGGGAGTCGCTCAATGTCGATCGGCTGATTTACCAGGCCAAGAAGCTCGTGATGCTCACGGCACTCTCGAGCGAAGTCAACGTCCTGAGCCACATGCTGGACGAGATCAGTTCGACCAATCGCCGCGCGCGGGATTTCACCCGCAAGGTGCTGCGCGATGCGATCCGCGAGACCATTGCCTGCTTCCCGGTTTACCGCACCTATGTGGATGAACGCGGCAACATCAGCGACCGCGACCGGGGATTTATTGCGCAGGCGATTGCGGCGGCTAAACGCATCAACGGCTCCATGGCACCGCAGGTATTCGATTTTCTACATGACATACTGCTGCTGCGCGAGGATAACGGCGGAACCCCGATCCACGGCTATCGCAGGCAACTTTACTTCTCGCTCAAATTTCAGCAGCTTACCGGTCCGGTGATGGCCAAGGGTGTGGAAGATACGGTCTGTTATGTCTACAGCCGGTTCATCTCCGTAAATGAAGTTGGAGGTCATCCGGGCAGCTTCGGCCTCAGCGTGGACGCGTTTCACGCAGGGAACCAGGAACGGGCCACCCTATGGTCCGACGCGATGCTGACCACCTCCACCCATGACACAAAACGCAGTGAAGATGTTCGGATGCGGCTCGACGTGTTGAGCGAAATGCCGCGTCCCTGGGCAGCGCAGGTGATGCGGTGGCGGCGCATAAATCGCGCGAAGCGCAAGAGCCTCGAAGGCACCCAGGTAGTTCCGGATAACAACGAAGAATATTTCCTTTACCAGACCCTGGTCGGTACATGGCCGATGCCAAAGAGGACTTCGATGGATTCGAATGAGTGGGCGTTGAGCCGCGAGGATCGCCTGTCCTACATTTCGCGCATACAGGAGTACATGCAGAAAGCAGTCCACGAGGGAAAGATCAATCTAAGCTGGATCAATCCCAACCAGGAATATACGGACGCTCTGCGGACTTTTATAGCGCGCATCCTGTCACCCGGCACGGAATCCAAGCCAAACAACTTCTTGCGACTAATGCACGAGTTCGTGCCTCGCCTGGCTTGGTTTGGCGTGATGAACTCGCTGGCCGAGACATTACTAAAACTGACTTCGCCGGGCGTTCCTGACATTTACCAGGGGCAGGAGGTTTTCGATTTCAGTCTGGTCGATCCAGACAACCGTCGACCCGTGGATTTCACAACCAGCGAGAAATTTCTGAATGAACTTGAGAACCGGCAGGCTGGGCCGGAGTTGTGCGGAGAGTTACTGGACAATTGGACGGATGGGCGTCTGAAGCTCTGGACAACTCATCGCGTATTGCGGCAGCGGTCCGAGATGCAAGAGTTGTTTCGTCATGGCGATTACACGGCACTGAAGACAGAAGGTGCGCGCAGAGAACACGTGGTAGCCTTTGCGAGGCATTACGAGCAGCATACGGCGCTGGTGGCCGCGCCGCGGTTGAACTTCACTATGTTAAGCGGAGAGCCTCGCCTGGCCAGAGCAGAGGATTGGGGAAACACGCGATTGCGTGCTCCCCAGGAACTTGCGGGCCGTGAACTGGTGAACGTACTCACGGGCGAATGCGTGACGGTTCAAGAAAATGGCGAGATCCTATGCGGCAAAATCTTCGCCGCCTTCCCCGTGGCCCTGCTGGTCTGCTAAGGGCTGACGGTCGGTGACCTCCGCAAGGGTCGCGAGCTTGTGCGCGAGATCCGGTCGCAAGGCTCCGGGCGAGTAGCGCCAAGTCCAGTTGCCATCGCCAAAGCTCGGAACATTCATCCGCGCATCTGAGCCAAGGCTCAGCACATCCTGCAGGGGAACCACGCAAAGATTTGCCGTAGAACTCTGGGCGAGGCGAATCATTGCCCAGTTGATGCCGTCGCCGGCATCTCCCAGCAGTGCCCCGGCAAATCGCCGCTCGTTTTCTGAGCAACACTTCCACCATCCCAACGTCGTGTCGTTGTCATGCGTACCGGTGTAGACGACGGTGTTGGACTGATACCGATGCGGCAGGTAGATGTGCGCGCCCGGATCGCCAAATCCAAACTGAAGGACTCTCATTCCGGGCATCTGTAATCGGTCGCGGAGCGCGTAAACATCTGGCGTGATGACACCAAGATCTTCCGCGATGAACGGCAGGTCGCCGAGTTGCTCCCGCAAAACACGGAACAGATCTTCGCCTGGACCATCGACCCAACGGCCATGAACAGCCGTAGGTTCGCTGTTGGGGATTTCCCAGTATTGCTGGAATCCGCGGAAGTGATCGAGACGGATGATGTCGCAGCTTTGCAGTGCCCATCTCATTCGTCTAACCCACCAATCGTAGCCTTGCTGCTTTAACTCCAGCCACCGATAGAGCGGATTTCCCCAGCGCTGCCCTGTTTCCGAGAAAGCATCCGGCGGAACACCGGCGACGCACTCAGGCTCAAGAGTTCCTGCGTCTAACCGGAAGATTTCTGGATGGGTCCAAACGTCAGCCGAGTCGTAGCTCACAAAAATTGCGACATCGCCGATGACCTTGACGCCCTTGCGCCGACAGTAGGAGTGCAGGGCGCGCCACTGCTCAAAGAATGCAAACTGCAGGAAACGAGCGCGGTCGAGTTCCTCTCGCAGCTCTTCGCGCATCGCCGCGATGGCCTGGTGTTCGCGATGAGCAAGCTCGTGCGGCCAAGTGCTCCAGCTGCGCTGCCCATGACGTTGCCGCAACGCCTCAAACAAGACGTAATCTTCCAACCACCAGGAATTTTCGGCAACAAAACGGTCGAAACGGGCGCGATGTTCGCCGCCTGCATTGCGGAGGAATGAGCTCGCGGCCTCATGCAAAAGCGGCAACTTCTGCTCGACGACACGCCCATAATCGACGCGGCCCTCCTGCGAGTTGAGGGAACGCATCCGTTCCATAGAAATCAGGCCACGTTCTGCAAGACGCTCAAGGCTGATCAGCAGGATGTTACCTGCAAAGGCAGAGGTCGACGAGTAAGGCGAGTTTCCAATGCCGACCGGATTCAATGGCAAAATCTGCCAAAGTCCTTGATGGGCCGAGGCCAGAAAATTTATGAATTCATACGCCGCTGGGCCAAGGTCGCCGATTCCGCCGTGGGCAGGGAACGAGGTGGGATGCAGTAGTATTCCAGAGCTTCTCTTGTCGAGCATGGGTCAGGATTTGCCGATCGTGAGCAAAGGTTTCGTTCTTTTGGATGCGCGGACCAGGTACGCAAGTCCAATACAAACGGGGAGAGTCGCCCCTCCCCGCATTTTTAGATTGTAGCCCCTGTTATTCCTTGATGGCGCCTAGCGCCTCCATTTTCTTCTTATCGATTACGATGCGACCTTCCTTTTCGAGGCGGTCGCGCAGAGAAGCGATAAAGACTTCCTCTGCTTCCGAACGCTTACGCTCCAGCAGCGATGCCTTGATCCTATCCTTTACTCCAGCGAACTCGGCATCGGACGGCTGTTGCTTGTCGAGCATCGCAATCACCACGCCCTTCTGCCCAAGATTGATGGCCTGACTGATGTCGCCGGGCTTCATCTCGAATACCTGGGGCACGGAAGATGCCACCGCACCAAGATCCGGCACCTGTCCGTCAGGTGCGACCAGATCGCTGGTTTTTACCGTCGCGCCCACGGCCTTCGCAGCCTCGCGAAGATTGTGTGATGCATGAGCCTTATCGCTGAGTTCCTGAGCCTTCTGCCCCAGCATCGCTTGCGCTTTCTGCTGTTTCAACTGCGCAGCCAAACGATCCTTCACCTGCTCAAATGTTGGCGTTGCCGGCGGTTTCACGTCAGTCACCTGGACCACTGCGGTGCCGCGCTGCAACGGAACTGCCGCGGGAGCGGCGTTCGCCTTCATCCCAAATACAGCATCCGAAAATTGGGGCGAGGCGCCAAGACCAGGCAGCGTGTCCGTGCGGGTGAAATATCCGATCTCCTGGACCTGCAGACCATTGCTGGCTGCGGCCTTGTCGAGACCGTTCGATTTAGCCTGGCTCTCCACGTTGCGAGCGAGTTGCTCCGCACCCTTCTGATTCTTCTGAGCCGACACGACCGGCTCAATCTCGGAGCGAACTTCATCGAGCGAGCGGGCGTGTGCAGAAACTTTGTCGTCCACGCGAATGATTTCGAAACCATAGGTGGTTGAAATCAGATCCGACGTTTGTCCTTTGGCGAGACCGAAGGCAACCTTCTCAATCTCAGGTGCGGAACCCGAGCCCTGCACCAACTGTCCGACGGAACCACCATCCTTAGCCGTTGCAGCGTCGTCGGAATACTTCTTTGCGAGAGTCGCGAAATCTCCACCCTTATGTAGTTGGTTCAGCACGTCCTGCGCTTTTGCCTTGGCTGCTTCGGACTGCTTGGCATCCACCTTGCCGTCCGGTCCAGGAAGCGGGAGCTTAACCAAAATATGGCGAACCTTCACCGACTCAGGAACGCGGAAATCGGCCGCGTGCTGACGATAATAGCTCTGCAACTCGTCGCTTGATACCTTTGCCGGATTTGGAAGGCGCGCCGGATCGACCAACACGAACTTAATCTTCCGCTGCTCCGGAATGGTGTTGGCAAACTGTTGCTGATTCTTTTCGTAATAGGCGCGCAATTCGGAGTCATCAACGCTGACAGACTTTTCAAGGTCAGCGATGCTCAACACCGCGTAATCAAACTTGACCTTCGTCTTGAATCTCAAGAACGCTTCGTGCACCTCGGCGTCTGAGACGAAAACTCCAGCGCCAATCACCGAACGTACTTTGCGCAGGGTCAATTCATTGCGCAGTTCCTGCTCGAACTGAGGAACGCTCAGGTTGAACTGCGTCGCGATGAGATCGCGATATTGGTCGGCGCCAATGAAATTCCCATTCGGATAGAGCGCTTGCGAAAGCCCCCCATGCTGCATCTCGTAGCGAAGATCTTCGTCAGTAGCTTCCAGTTTAAGGCGCTTTGCTTCACGCAAGTACACCTTCTGGAGCACGACTGCATCTACTGCCTGGGGCATGATATAGGACTTGAACTGCTCGGGAATATGACGCTGCTGCATGATATTGCGTGCAACCTGTTCAACTTCCAGATTGGTGACGTCCTGTCCATCTACCTTCGCGACAGAATTGGCGCCAACTCCGCGGCTACCAATGTCATTTAGAACTCCGCCAGGAACAAGCGTGACAACCATCATGATGCAGACGATGGAAAGGAAGCCGACGAGAAGTACTCTTTGGACGCGGCCTTTGGTTTGCAGAAATCGAATCATCTTCCAATTGGCTCCGAGAATTAAAGGGCGAATAATGGATTATAAACCAGTGGTTCGGATTGCCCGCATCTGTGATGACTCGCGCAACAAACAAGCCAATTTACCGCCCAATGAGTAAGGTTGCGCTTCGACGCCTGAAATACCCATTCTGGCGCGCATCACTTTGCCTGTCGGAGGGGGCGCATGATGTAATGTAACCCACGTCTATGTCACAGAAGAAGCAGGGGTTTCGTCATAAGTGGATCGCCGCCAGCCGGCGCCTGAGGGAGTTGGGCATGATCGCCCATGGATTGGTGGACACCAATCATGTGGTGATGGCTCACATTATCCCAATGCGGCGCTGCAATCTGGCTTGCGCCTACTGCAATGAATTCGACGCAACCAGCAAGCCTGTTCCGCTGGAAACGATGTATCAGCGACTGGACCAACTCGCGCGCCTGGGGACATCGATCGTAACTATCAGCGGCGGCGAGCCGATTCTGCATCCTGAACTCGACGACATTATTCGCCGCATTCGCAAAAACGGCATGATTGCCGGCATGATCACCAATGGATATCTGCTGACCGCCGAGCGGATCGAGCGGCTGAACCGAGCCGGACTCGATCATATGCAGATCTCAATCGATAACGTGATGCCGGACGATGTCTCAAAGAAAAGTCTCAAGGTTCTGGACAAGAAACTTCAGCTGCTCAGCGAACATGCCGAATTTCACGTGAATATCAACAGTGTTGTGGGTGGAGGCATCCATACTCCCCACGATGCTCTGGTCGTAGGCCGCCGCGCACGTCAGCTTGGCTTCACGTCCACCGTGGGAATCATCCACGACGGCGATGGCCAACTGCGTCCACTGAATGGCGAAGAACGTGAAGTGTTCTTCAAAATGCACAATATGGAGCGCAAGAGTTACTCACGCTTCAACTGGTTCCAAACCAACATTGCAAACGGTAAACCGAACGATTGGCGTTGCCGCGCGGGCGCGCGCTACATCTACATCTGCGAAGACGGGCTGGTGCATTACTGCTCTCAACAGCGTGGTTTTCCCGGCGTGCCGCTTCTTCAATACACGAAGGCCGATGTACATCGGGAGTTTTATACCGCGAAGGGATGCTCACCGAATTGCACGGTAAGCTGCGTTCATCAGGTCAGCTACATCGACTTTTGGCGAGCGCCGCAAACGCTGCAACCACAGCCACGTTCCGGCGATGTCGGCGAACTGATCCAAATTCAGAGCGATTGAGAGCAGCTTTCCACAGCCAATCTAGTCTGAACGTTGCACGATCTAAACACGTTTGTTAATATCAAAGAGGTTTCTGAGCCAATCAGTGCCGCTGTACAAATCGGCCCAACGCAATTCTCTGCTTCTGGTCCGTTGCAAAACAATCAAGAAGGGCGCGTAGCTCAATTGGCAGAGCAACTGACTCTTAATCAGTAGGTTGTAGGTTCGATTCCTACCGCGCTCACCATCTAAACGACTCAATAATAAGGGTTTAGATGGCATAACCAAAACCATCCAATATTACTCCTCAACATCGTGTCCGCTCCATGTCCGAACCAAGACAAGATTCGCGCCTGTATGACCCTGGGTGTAACTCTGCCTACGGACACAAGTGCGCTCTGTCCGTGAGTGAGAAAGCTACGTCGCAAAAAGTGCTCCGTCAGTTCTCACCAGAGGGTGTACTATGGACAAGTCAGAGCGGGATTCTCACGCGCGACAATTCTCATAGGCCCGCAGTAGAGGCGTCAGGAGCACATTCTCACACACTCCCCGGTGGCAAATTAAATCCAGAGTTCGATTAGAGCCTGGTCCCAGCAATAAGATTTCGTTCGAGTGCAACGCACCATGAGCGTCAAAACGCTTTCGATGTCTCTGCCGATTTTCTCGAAATCAATGTGCTCCCCGGGAAAGTACAAACGAGAATGCCCGCTGCTGAAGATAACGCCAGCGCCGCCACCCCTCTCTTCGAAGGTTATCTAACCAAAGAACAACTCGCTGCTGAGCTCGGCAGGAGCGCGCGCACTATTGATCGCTGGGCGCTCTCCGGTCAAGCTCCCGCACCCACTCACATAGGCCGCACCGTCCTCTTTCGTCGCGATGCCGTACTGGAATGGCTCAGAAGCCAGGAAGCCACACCGGTGCGCGCTGCGCGCAAAAGAGGCGGCGCGCGGTGATCCCGGTCAAACAGACAGGTGACGACTGTTGGGCGGCGTGCGTCGCCTCGATACTCGAACTTCCACTGGAGGAGGTTCCGCGATTCAGGTTGGGCGACGACTGGCTGCCGGAATGGCAGGATTTTCTACTGAAGAGAAATCTTTCCTATATTGGGTGGTCTATCGACATCACCTGGAAAAACGTGCCGCCGGGCTGGTCTATTCTTCTCTGTCGCACCACGGAAGACAATGCAGAAAATGCGGAGCTTGATTGGCAGCGCCACGCTATCGTGTGTCGTAATGGCCGCCCAGTTTGGGATCCAAACGGCTATCGGCTTCCGGACAGTTGGGACGGCTACATTCGGTCTCGATCATGGCAGATCGTCGATCCGATTGGGTGGACCGTGTTCACAACGCTCGATCCAACGCTCGCGCTGAATTTCCAAAAGCCGGAGGACGTTCATCCTTTCGGGCAATTGGTGGCCGAGTCTTCTGAGCTATTGAAATCTTTGCGTCAACGCACACGCTCCTATCGACTTGGCATCGAGTCGTTCCGATTTTTCAGTTACAGCGACAGGGTCATTACTGCGTACCTCGATGCCCAGGGCGACGAGGAAGGCGAGCAGGCAGCGATAAAGGCACTGCGATGGATCAAGCAAGAATGCTTGAATCAGTCGCACATCAAGGAGGAAGCAAATGGCAGGGAGTCAGACGCCCCCGGCGGGCAGGATGTTCACGCTTAAACAGTGCGCCGAGCAACTCGGCGTAACCGAGAACGAAGTTTCGAATAAATGCTGCGTCGTCGAGGACGGCGGAGTGGTGATGGTTCCACCTGAGGAGCTTGAGCGGTTGCGCGAATGAGTTCGCCTGTGGCGCGTACTGCTCTCGAAGTACGCGCCCGACTCTCTCCTAACCCTGACGGCTTACCACGGCGAGTTGGAACTCGGAAGCACTGGGGGAGTTTGGTGCTCCCCGATCGCTGATCCAGACTGGCGCGCCACCAGTTCAACTAATAGCAACTGCCGGGCGCGCACTGTTCCCAGGAACCAGTTTGTTGGAGCGCGCTTATAAGCAGCCATCGCACAATCATACAAGCGGCGTGATGCTTGGGCGATCTCGACCGAGCTCATGTCCTTCGTGGGGCTCGCCTCGATCTTGCCCGCCAGCGCATCGCATCCCTCGGCTGACAAGGCGCGCTCGGTCTGGGATTCCGCGGGTGACTCTTGCGCCGCACGTGCAACCAACATCTCCGCCCTAACAACTTCAAACTGCGACAGCAGGGGCATATCCCCGAGTTCGATACTTTTTGACGAACACTCCAGGTTATAGGTGTAGGTATCCAGCAGATCCGCACCTTTTAAACCAGCGAGCCATGCGTTGACTTTAGGAAGGTCGGAGTAGGCTTCGTGCAATTCGTACATCGTCGTCCGGCATTCTTCCAGGCGCTCCGCGGGACTGACATTGCGCTTCTTGCCGACGAACATCTTGAACTCACGCCCATCGTCATCAAGGAGAAACAGTGTGTCTCGCTCGATTGCGAACTTAACTGGGCTGTTCTCTGTTAGCTTGGGTGACTTTTGCCAGCGCCAGTTCAATGTTCGTGAGGCGTAGTAACTCTTTGAGCCTTCCATGATGTCCACGTAATAGGTAACATGTCCGAAGTTTATGGTCTGCCCGCCAACGCAGTTGGCGTAACCGCCGCCGGCGTTGCAATTGACCGGGGTTGTCGAGCTTGTTGTCCAGCTTTCATCTTTGAAGGACACCAGTCGACCAGAACGCCAGGCGTGATCCTTCGCAACGCAAGGCAGTGCCAAGAACAAAAGAGCGAACAGCATCAATCGTGAACGCATCGATTCCCCCGCTCGGGTCCGTACTCCCAGCCCGAGAACTACATGCAAAAAAATTGTGCAATATTCAGTTCGGAACGATACTGCGACCTTGGATCGGTTGCGCGCAATCGAAATCTCAATGTGCTTGCGGTTTCTCGATCTCTGTCGGAATGGCAGCGCCCAGACAATGACTCGGGCATGGGTGGGGCGGCGCACTGTGGCGCTCCACCCATCAGTAGTCACTCGCGGGCGTTTATTGGCTGCGGACCTTCCCAAGTTGTAAACTGGCACTCCATTCTGCAGCCTCGGAACTTCCGCCGTTGAACTTCAGGGCTGGGCCTGCGTAGAGAGGGGACAAACGTGGTTAGCAAGAACTTCGATTCGAACCCAGCGGCGCACGAGATCGCCATGGACGCCGAGCAGGCCGCTGAATACGTCGGCTGCGGAGTAAAACACGTAAACCGCATGGCGCGTACCGGACAGATACCGGCCTACAACGTCGGCAGCGGGATGAAGCGGCAGCACTGGCGCTTCATCCCGTCTCAGCTTGACGAGTGGCGCCGCTCGAGGAGCAACATGAGTCTGTCGGTTAGGGCATCCGATGAATGTGTGTCGCCTGAGAAGCGTTGAGTGCAGCAGGAAAGAGGAGGGCGATAAGCCCCCCTCTAATGGTCTTTAGCAGATGACCAGCACTCAGTTATAGCGGACAATCTTTCCGAAGCGTTGTTCAAGCTCGACGCGGAAGATGGGGCGTCCCAACACATACTCATCAGATGCCAGCACCCACTCCGCTTCATTAAGTAGCCGCAGTTCAAAGCGACGGCCTTGAGTGAGGAGTGTCCGCAATACTTGAAAGTCCCGCTCGACAGCTCGCCTGGTGTCGGCATCCAATTGAAATCCCAGAACCCACTCATAAACCGCTATTGCCTGCAGTATTCTGCCGGCCTCGATGCAGACCGCGACTCCGGTATGGTCGTAGCGCGCCGCTGGGGTCGCTAGAGCCCGACGCTTCTGCTGTTCCGATTCGAACACGTTGGACGCGAATACTGTGCACTGATGAACTGCTTGGTTCCGAACTGAGGAGCTTGGTGTTACTTTAGCCGTAGCCATGTGGCCTCCTTTGTAGGCAACATCGGTTAGCGTCGTGTCGGTGTTGGTAGCACCGGCGCGGCGCGTTTCTAGTTAGTAGCTGCCTCGCTCTGCTGGATCAGCGCCTGAGCCGCGTGAGCGCGCCTGATGGTCTCGTCCAACTCAAAGCGGAACTGTTCGGCTTGCGGGATTGATACCCAGAAATCATGGATACCGATCGGGTGTCGTGGATCTGAGGTGTCGAGCAGAATAAACTCTCCCATGTGAATTGGTTCGGGTGGCTGGTCTTCCTTCTTCGTTCTCTTCATGACCTTCCTCTCGAGGCTGATGGTCTCAAGCGAATCCCTTTTCCGCAAGAAATCTAATAAATCTTATGGATTCCAAGGAGAGGGGCCGCTGCCTGGGGCTTTACATGTTTCTGAGGGGAAGTTGAGACCTGTTGTATAGCTGGCTCCGTAATCCCAATCCTGAGTTGCCGCTGCTGTATTCTGTTCTCCAGCAACTCGCTTCCAGTGAAGGAGTGTCATGGACGTATTTCTCTCCTTAGTCGTTCTATGCCTCGGCATCTATCTCTACGTTTCGAAGAAGACCGCGGGCAAGGAACAGGCGCGCCTCAAGTTTGAACTGCACGAGCGCGCCACCGCCAATGACAAACTCCAGGCTGAAAACCAGGCACTCGCTCAGTTCAGAGCAATCCTCAACGCGCAAGCCGAAGCGGTAAGAATTGTGGACGAGGCAACGAGAAAGGCAGCAGAAGCCAAACTCGCTGCTGACCTTCTACGCCAAAATGCGGACTCCGCTTCAAGAGAGGTTTTAGCTAAGGCAGATTCTGAGGCAAAACAGGCTTTGGCCAAGGCCGTGGAGGAAGCAAAGAACCTCCGCGCCCACGCTAACCAAGCCCTGAAAGATGCTCTAGCCAAAGTGGATTCCATCATTCGTTCCGCTGATCAGCAAGCCGAAACAATTCTGGCGAACGCCAATAAGCAGGGTGAGGAGATTGCAGGAAAAGCCTTTGAGGCGGTTCGCGACGCGGAGCACTTCGAGAAGATCGCCAAGGCTATGAAGAACCTCATCGAAGGATACGGCGATCAGTATGTGATTCCATCTCGCAGTCTTCTGGATGAATTGGCAGACGATTACGGATTTACACAGGCCGGCGAGGAACTGAAGAATGCCCGAGAGCGGACAAGGCTGATGGTCAAGGGAAACAGCGCCGCAACATGCGATTACGTTGAGCCGAACCGACGTGAGACGGCGATTCGTTTCGTCGTAGACGCATTCAACGGAAAAGTGGATTCCATTCTTTCGCGCACAAAGAGCGACAATGCGGGCACACTGGAGCAGGAGATCAGGGACGCCTTCAATCTGGTCAACTTCAACGGCGCAGCCTTTCGCAAAGCCAGAATTGAAAACACCTACCTGGAGGCACGCCTGACGGAATTGCGATGGGCCGCAACTGTTCAGGAGATCAAGCTTCACGACAAGGAAGAGCAACGCCGCATCAAAGAGCAGATCCGCGAAGAAGAACGCGCCCAGCGAGAATTTGAACGCTCCCTGCGGGAGGCGGCCAAAGAGGAGGACTACCTCCGCAAGGCCATGGAAAAGATACAGGGGCAGGTTGATAAGGCTTCCGTAGAGCAGAAAGAGAAGTATGAAGCTCAATTAGCAGAGATGGCTGAAAGGCTTCGCCAAGCAGAGGAGCGGAGCCAACGCGCCATGTCTATGGCTCAACAGACAAAGATGGGGCACGTCTATGTCATCTCGAACATCGGCTCATTCGGGGAAGACGTTTACAAGATCGGTCTCACACGCCGATTGGAGCCATTGGATCGTGTGCGGGAACTTGGGGATGCCAGTGTCCCGTTCAACTTCGATGTTCATGCGATGATCGTCAGCGACAATGCGCCGGCGCTTGAGACTGCACTTCATCGACACTTCATCACCGCCCAACTGAACAAGGTCAATCCACGAAAGGAATTTTTCCGCGTGCCCGTGGCCATCATTCGCGAGGAGTTGGACAAACTCGGTATACAGGCTCAATGGACGCTCGCTGCGGAGGCTAAGGAGTTCCGCGAGAGTCTGGCTATCGAGCGCGCGCTAAAAGAAGATCCGGTGAAGGGGCGTCAATGGCTGGAAAACCAAGCTCTTTACGATGGCTCTGCTGATTTCGTAGAGGAAGAGGCTGAGCTAGCGCCTTGAAGCCTCGCATCACCGCTGGTCTCTAGCTGGGGAGCGAGGTGCTCGAATGCATCGCGATGGAGCAGCCCGAAAAAACATCGAGCACATGGGCGGCGATTTACGCCAGACACCCGAAAGACGACCGCCGAGCGGCACTGGAAGAGCTTATTAGAGCCATGCAGGGGAAGGATAAGGCACCGCGGGCCGAGCACTTGCAGAATTGCGTCCTCAGGCCAGAAATAGTACCAATGCCGGCGCATGACAACAGACCCTTGCTCCATTGCTTCGCTAGCCCCACCGCGCAACACAGTGACAGCAGGTCTTCGCAGGTATTGCCATTCGCGCTGGTACTGCCCGCATTGCCGCGGTGAATATGACATCCTCGCGCGCACCCGTCCGCTACGCCCATACGAATGTCACCATTGCGGCGGTCACGCGGTCGCGCTGCTTGCCTCATGCTGGGGATGGCGGCCTTTGCTTTTTCCCGAGTTTACAACTCGCCTCAGGCGCGACGTAGTTGATTGGGTTCGGGGTGGGGTACGAACGACCAGAAAGGGAAAGACAGGGCGACCCAGGAAAGTGTCCTGCAATTAAGCGCTGAGAAGTGAGCGAGCCCCGTGCGGCGGCACTTACTATCAGTTCCCCGATCCATCCCCATGCCTGAACCAAGCGATTCGCGCACTGCGGATCGATCGCAGGAAGACGTTGCGCCCGGCGTGGCCTCTGCGTCTCAAAGTCCTCAAGTTTATCTTCTTTGCCCTCTTCGGCTTTGCTTACTTTTCCACCGATTCTTTCTGCTCGGGGGTTGCACAGGGCGGCGCGAAATAGTACCAAGCAATTCGAAAGACGATTCGGGGAGCAAAAATGACGACAAAAGATTCTGCCGTGAACCTAGACACATCCGCTGCCGCTGCGTACTTGGGCTGCAGTATGGGATTGCTGGAGTTAATGCGCCGCGAGCGCCGTGGGCCGAAGTTTTTCCGGTGTGGCAAGAGCCTCATACGTTATCGGAAGGCCGACCTAGACACATGGATAGAGTCCAATGTTGATGCAGGTGCACAGCGCGCCAGCGCGGCCGGGGGCTGATCGCAACTCGGCCGGGGTTCGGTGCGCATGGCTGATGCGCCAAGACTCTACCGAGATCAATCCCTTTCGGACCTATAGTCCCTCTGTCAGGGTAAGCACGAAACACTAATCCACATGGCAAACACGAGGTTCGACATATAGGAGCAACGTATGAAGAACCGAAGTATGAATGACAGCAGTAATGCGCGATGCGCCTTGGTCAACGGTCTGAAAGCTCGTCGGGTTGCGGCTCTAGCTGAGCTCTCCGCAAATCCTTTTACCAGAGACCAGAGTTGCGTACTGCCGGTTCAAAACCTCCTGCTGCGTGAACTTGAATCTATTGGCTTGGAGTTGCGAGAGCACGCGTCCAGGTGCGACGACTGTTACCTCAATCATCATCTGAGCCCCAGGCAGATTCAGATTGAGACCGGCGGCGCGGGAGGCGTCCTGTGACCGGCTACGACCGTCCACCCTCCGCAAATTCACAGTGTGGACGAATCCTGAAGCGGCTGGAGGACGCCCAGGGGAGATGGGTGCCATCGCCCGAACTTATGAAATTGGCCGCCCAGTATTCAGCGCGGGTCAAAGAACTCCGCAACGCAGGTTTCGTGATCGAGAATCGGACTGAAATGGTTAATCATGAGCGGCATGGCTGGTTCCGTCTTCCGGTCGCTGCACCACCGAAACCCATCACTTCCGCAGGGGCGGAGCCTGTCGCTACGACCTTGCCTCTCTTTGGAAAGGAGCTCCGGTGATGGCAATCATCGACCGCGACGGATTGTTCAAGGGAAAACGACTGCGCCGATGTTCCACCCATGCTCGTTTGTACTGGCCGTACTTCTTTCTGATGTCGAACGGCTATGCCCGCGTGGAACTTGATTTCGAAGCCCTCGCCGATGAGTTCGCTTCATTCCGGGATGCGGCACCTTCCCCGGACGAGATCCGCAGTTTCTTCGAGGAATACGAAGCCAATCACCTGATCTTCGTGTACCAGGTTGAAGGCCAGCAGTGGGCTCAGTGGGATACACGACGAAGCCATACGAAGGACTTTAAAACGGCTTCCGACCGGAGCACCCCACATCCTCCAGAAGCGGAGTACAGGGCATGGCTCCAAAAACAATACGGAGAGGGATGGCGCCCATACCATTGGAATTGTAAGGTAGGTGGCGATGATCAGCAACCGGGCGAGAACACCCATAAGCCTTCCCGAGATTCGGCCGATATTCTCCCAACTGTTGCCCAACATTTGCCCAAATCTTACGCAACTCTCACTCAATCTTTGCCCCTAGGGGTTGGGGTAGGGGTAGGGGATGGGGATGGGAAAGAGCTCTCTCAAGCAAAAGCCGAGAGAGAGATCACTTACCAACCTGAAGAACCGACCGACCTTGACATCAAAGTCATGGAAGTTTGGGAAGCTTATCCCACCGCCAGCAGTAAGAAGCGTGCGCCTGGGCAAGCCGACCAGCAAGCTATCGCCGAGGCCATCGTGCAAGACGGCTTCGATGCGGTGATCGCCGGAACCCGCAACTACCGCGACGCCGTGGAGAAGTGGCCCGAGGCGGAAAAGAAGTTTATCCGGCCAGCCTCGCGCTTCTTTGGCGGGGCGGAGCCGGACTACCTCAAGAATCCGGCGGTTTGGGATAAGACGGTGCAAACCGGGAAGCCCTCTGCGAAGCCTTCCCCTTGGGGTGGAAATCCCGCCGACCGCCTTCGGGAAGAACTGGGGATTCCAACAAAATGCCATTAACCGATTTCAGTCTTGACCGCGGACTACCCGCCAGTCCGGAGGCGGAGCGTTCCATCTTGGGTGCAACGCTACTCGATAACGCCATACAGCTAGAGGTAAGCGCGACCCTCAGGGCTGAGCATTTCTTCCTCGATGCGCACCGGCGTATCTATCAGCGGATTTTTGACCTGTCCGAGACTAACCGGCCGATCGATATTGTGACGCTGACCGAGGAGTTGCTACGCCATAAGGAACTGGAGGCCGTGGGCGGTGCTGGCTACTTATCGTCCCTCACCGACGGCGTGCCGCACCGCTCTTCGGTGGAGCACTATGTCCGCATCGTACGGGACAAGGCGATGCTGCGTAACCTCATCCATGCCTCGAACGCCAACATATCGCAGGCTCTGGAGCAGGCAGCCACGGCGGATGAGGTGATGGGTGAAGCGGAGTCGAGGATTTTCGAGCTGCGAGCTGATGAGATTGAAGGCGCGCCGAACATCCGCACCCAATGTCTCGACGCTTGTAACCGCATGGCTGAGGAACGCGCGCGCCCCGACCACGCCTTGCTTGGCCTGACCACCTGTAATGAGGAATTGGATTTCCTGACTACTGGAATCTGTCCCGGCGAGCTATGGGTGATCGGCGCACCACCAGCCCGCGCCAAGACAGCTTACGCTCTCCAGATCGCGCGCGCCAACGCCTCGATAGGCATCCCGGTCGCAATGGAATCGCTGGAGATGAGCGACTATCCGGTGCTCAAGCGATGCGCTGCGGCTGTTTCCGGTATTGCTGCCTCGAAGTTCAAAGACGCAAAACGGATGAGCCCCGAAGAGTTCTTGCAGGCCCAGGAAGCTATCGCCACTATTTCCGGATGGCCACTTCATTTGGATGACCGGCGCATCTCCAGCGTGCGACAAGCTGTCGCGAGAGCGCGGCTGTACGTCCGCCGGCAAGGCGTGAAGCTGCTCATCGTGGATCACTTGCTGGCCCTGTCCAACTACGCACCTGGCCGCGACGTGCGCCACCAAGTCACCTACGCCTGTAATGCGCTACGCGAGTTTGCCAAAGATGAGCAGGTGGGAGTGATTGTGCTTCACCACCTCAAGCGGCCCGCGAATCAGAATGACCGACCGACGCTGTTTGACCTCAAGGAATCAGGCGATGTTGAAGGCTTCGCTCATGTCGTCCTCCTGCTTTATCGCCCGGTCGACGAGAGCAACGTATTCACCGGAGAGGATGAGATCATCGTTGCCAAGATTCGTGACGGCGGAGAAGCGGGCACGATGAACGTACGGTTCGACAAGAAGAGTTTGGAATACAAACCAAGGACATGGCAATGAGAGTTGTGCACTTACCCCGGGCGCCGCTCTTGTGTCAACATTGGTCGTTCTATTTAGGGCTGATGAACCTTGCCAAATGCGGGGGACCGTGAGGGTTCGGTAAGCTCGAGTAAACTCCGCGCCACCCTTTGTCAATCACCTTTGGCAGAAAATGCTCTACTAGATTCGACGCGGAATGAGCAGCTTACAATCCGCTGCTAGTTTTTGCACAGGCATGAGCGATCGCGTAATTGAGCCCATGCAATGGTTCTATTGCAGCCTCACAGGGGAGCTGTGAACTCACCCTAGGATGAACCAGCAAAAGTCTTCTGACCACCCCATGCAGGTGCCAACCAGCAGACCAGAAAAAAGCGATTACAGCGCTGGCGAACCTCAGCCGCAAGAGTCAGGGGAGGATGCCTTCACCACTGCTCACAATCGCTAAGGGGCGAGCGCACTCGCCGCGCTTACTCGGAGGGCGCCGTTAAACACTTCAATTTGCGGCATAGAACCCGGATCTTGCACAGACCATCGCACACGGACGTGGCCGGGTTGCCCGTCGAGAATGCGTCGCTCTTGAGCATCTTGTCTCATTTTTCTCTCGACTGATGCCTCTCGGACTGGCGGCTTCACTGATGCAACAGAGGTGCGGTACAGGTTTGTTGTGCGCGCAGCTAACCTCTCAATATCGGCGTCTTTGGGCAGACGTACACCTGCGGTGAAAGGAGTAACGACCGCAACTGGGTCATTCTCGAGCATCTCGGTCCAAATATCAGGGCAGTCCGCGTTCTCTGAACCATGATGCGGCACCTTGAAAAGACTTGCGGGGACAGTATCTTGACGGGACGAAAGAATTGCTTTCCACCCCTGTCCATTCCGATTCGTGTGCTCCAGGTCGGCCCCCAAGAGAACCCTTCTGCACCCCGCTTCGATCCAGAGCACTACTGACGCATGATTTGGTGAGTGATTGACAATCCGATGTTGCGGCTCGCCAACCTTTGGTAAGAGGTCCGCCACTTGCGCCAGTGCAATACTCACCGTCTCATCAGAGGGGCTCAAGGCTGTCACACTGGAAGAGAAGGATCGACCAGGTTTGGGCAAGTGCAGAAGCGCCCGATTCTCAATGGCATATTGCAGAGGACCGAGCTCGGGAGCCGATTCGCGACGTTGTCGAATTAGCTCAGAGATCTCAAGCATTTCGTCCACACCCGACCGGCCAGACAGACTCACGCCTGCGCTCGCGAGGAGTGTTTTAAACTCTTTCGAACTCAGCGCAGTAGAGCAACAGAACCGTGCGTTAGGAGCTTGGCGGTATGTGGAGGCGAGGCCCCGGATGTGGTCGTCATGCCAATGAGTAGCAACGATCAATCTGACTTTGCTTAAAGCATCATTACCAAAACTTTGAAGGTACTCGACTGCGACAGCTTCGTTGGACTGACGTGCGTTGCAGGAATCGATAACACACCATTCACCGTCGCCCAGATGAACAATGATGCATTCGCCCCTTCCCGGGCCGATGATGGAGATCTCTAGTTCATCAGCTTTCGGTGGTATCGATCGACTCACAGTGCAGACTGGAACACGTCATCTAGATGATTGGCAAGAGCCGAAACCTTTGTAACAGCGCTCCTCGTCCATGCAGGGATGCGCCGAAAATTTATGGCAGAAATGTTCTTCACTTGTCCAGCTGGCGTGCGCTCAGTCCCGATTGTCCAATAAAATGACGACCCAACTTTTATGAAGCTGTGATCGTCCTGCGGCACTTCGTAAACATCGAAAAGGGCTTGCTCATCAGGGTTCTGCGGATTGGTTCTGTCATTCAGTGTCGCAAGAAAATGCCCATCGCGCACTTCTGTGACTGTTCCTTCCCAGAGTTGACGAGTCCGGAGTGTTGGTTGTCCAGCTGCGGTTAATTCTGGGGCCACCGGCTTAATAGCAACGCTTCGCGGTAGAGGCGGCTTCTTAGGGTCTTCGTGTGCCATTGCTGGACTCCCTTGGAACGCGCCAAGGTCATCGGTGTTCGATCCCCACCGGTACATCAATTCGTCTTCCTTTTTCCACTCGCTACTTGCTCGCCCAATCGAGAATATGGTTTGCAACTTTGGAGGCATAGGCTTGTGTTCCTTCCCACTGCTCATGCGCGATTTCCATGAGAGCGTTTAGCGAATCTTTCTCTAACCCTGAAAAGTGGGCGTTCGCGTCGAAATATATACCATTCTTCACTTGAGTCGACGGTTCGATCCTAAATGTGAATACCGCTCCTTCGGGCATCACAGTCTGAATGATAAGCGACAGCATACCAGGCCGCCCCCCAAGGATCTCATTCCAGCCATCCTTTGGAGCCAGTCTGTCACCTACTCTGTGCCACTCCTCTTCGGAGCCGAGTGCGAAGTGCATCTGGCGATTCAAGCCCAACGCCGTAACGGGCGTGTGTTCAAGGATGAAGAACGTTCCACGTACTAGGTCGGGTAGCGGTGCAGGATCAGTGCTAGGCTTAGAACCAGCAAGAAATTGCTGATCTGTGACTTGCACATAAAATCGTTCCGTCTCGAACTGACAAATCTGTGGGACAATCGCTCGAACTTGCGCGCCCTCAGCTTCCTCTGCTGGCAAAAGGCCCTGCCTGGCAAACCACTCCGGCTGAAATATCTTCGGATTGAACGAGCCCGTCAAGGCGATCGAAGCTCCGTTAATCTCTGGGATGCGCTCTGACATAGGTAAGAAGAAGTATATTTCAAGACAACAGGTCGATCAATCTATGCGAATCATGACGCACATCGGGAACTCATAAGCAATCCTTACCATCTTAGGGCACCCGTGGCATTTTGCGTGATTAATTCGTGACCAATGAGCCAATACTATCCCTTACCGAACCTCAGCAGACAACTTCTAAACGTGGGATGCAGATCGTAAATCCAGCGGTTTACGTAACTTAGAAGAACCAGGAGGGGGACTCAAAATCCGCCGAGACTGCCACTCTCATGACAATTTGCTATGCCTGATATTGTCTGAAAGCGAAACTGGAGTGTGCTCAGTTTTGTGCCCACCTGTCGGGATGCGTGCTTGTCTCCCCATTATTTCCGGCTGAGTAAGGCGGAATAGCCGATCGGCATCTCCTAGCCCCGTGAAGGACTCACAGCACAACCGGGAATCGGTTCGTCGCCTCACGCAAGGGATTATCAGCCAAATGCGCGTACCGCGCGGTCGTCTGCGGTTGGGTATGCCCGAGGAGCTTGCCCACGATCGGCAGCGACACCCCGCTCGAAACCAAGTGGGATGCAAACGAGTGCCGTAGATCATGGATGCGCACATCCGTTAGCTTCGACATCTCACAGACCCTGGCCCATGGGCCTTTCACATCGGCGAGGTGCTCATCCTTCGTCCTGCCGGGAAACACATACTCACCTTTGCGGGGCAATCCCTCTAACAATGTCAGCGCCTGGTCGCTCAACGGGACGTATTCCGTGCGTTTCTGCTTCGTGTGATGGCTGGGTTTAGTCCAGGTGCGGCGGGCAGGATCAAGATCAAAGTCGCTCCATTTCGACGTGAGCGCCTCACCCTTGCGGCATCCGGTGACCATCGTAAGCCGAATGGCGTTCATGGCGCGCTGTGCTTCAGTCCTTAGGAACTTTCGCTGCTTCTCGGATACCTTCGCTTCTGAGGCGCAACGGTCGGGGTATTCCTGCAGTGCGAGCGCCAACCTTTGCAGTTCATCCTCCGACAGCCACCGCTCGCGCTTCTGCTCTTGAAATCTCTGGACACCAGCCGCGGGGTTCTGTGTGATGCTCCATTCATTCGCCTTGTCGGTTCCGACGAAGCTAAACATCTTGTGCAGCAGGGCGAGCACGCGGTTCGCACGGTATGGCGTCGCCTTGAGTGAGGCGTGCAGCTCGGACACATCACGGTGGGTAATGCTTGAAGATCGCATCTGCCCAAGCTGGGGAAGGATGATGGATTCCAGCATCGCCTTGTCCTCGGCAATGGACCGGGGGCGCTTGTGAACCTCGGCGTGATTTTCCAAGTAATAGTCAGACAAGTCCTTCATCGTCCGCTGGCGCGCCTTGTCCTCAAGAGCCTGCCGGCTTCGCGCTTCCTCCAGGACGAAAGGATCTTCCCCGCAGTCCACCGACGCGCGCAACCGCTGCGCCTCCTGCCGTGCCGTCTCCGCCGTCCATGAACCCATCTGTCCAATAGTGAAGCGCCGTTCACGTCCGTGGACGCGGTAGTTCAGGACAAAACTCTTGGTGCCGTTGCTGGTGACACGCAGCCCGAACCCATGCAGCCCGTCGTCGTAGTGAATCCGGTAACCCTCTTTTGGAGCCTTCACGCGCTTTGCAAATGTCTGGGTTAGATTCGCCATGTCCAGCCTCCATGTCCGCACCGTGTCCGTACTTTTCGGCTATGGATGTCTGCAAGTGTCTCACGTAATCAGTGGAGTGTCTAGGAATGTCCAGCATTTATGCGGGTCAAATCGTAAGTGATTGAGGGTACATGTCCGCAGTATGTCCGCAGAAGCAGCAAAGACTCAGACTCTTAATCAGTAGGTTGTAGGTTCGATTCCTACCGCGCTCACCATCTTTATCTCCCCCAGAATCAAATACATCTGATTGCTCTTGACCCTCTCCCTTCCCGGCACTTAGGAGTTTGGGTTGCGCGGGGGTTGCGGGTTGCGCTTTTGCAAGCTCGGAGTCGAGTCCATCCACCCACGACACGTTGGCTCCTGGAATCAGGTGGCCATACACATCTGCCGTAACCTGGATTGAGCTATGCCCCATTTGCTCCTTTACGTACGCCAAGCTCGCCCCGGACTGGATCAATAGTGAGCCGTATGTGTGCCGCAGGTCGTGGAGCCTGAATTTCCGCAGCCCGGCCTTGGCAAGCGCAGGCAGGAAGTGATAGTGGTACAGGTTGTCTGGATCGAGAACGGTTCCAACTCTTGAGGGGAACACCAAGTCATCCGCGATGGTCGCCTTTCCTACTGCGTATGCGTCAACCAAGCGCGCGTCCCGGATCTGCAGGAGGATTTGCCGCAATTGCTTGGACAAATCCACACGCCGCGATTTCTTGCTTTTTGGCGTCGTGAACTGACCGTGAACATAATTGCGCTGAACCAGAAGGTACCGGTTGCTGTCGTTCTCGTCAGCTCCGAATTGGATGTCGCCCCACCGCAGAGCAATCAGCTCTCCGCGCCGGAGTCCTGCACGCAGAGATACAAGAAATAGCGGGTAGTAGGCAGGAGACAATTCCAGAACGGCCTGCAGAAACTGCTGTGCTTCTTCACGTGTCATCGCGGAGGCCTCACGTTTGGGTTTGTCGGTCTTCGCAAATCGGCCAAGTTTGTCCGCAGGGTTCCTGTCGATTAGGTGATCTTCAATTGCATGATTGAGGATGACTCGCAGCGTTGCAAGCATGAGTCTCAAAGTATTTTTAGACAAGGACTGATGGGACATGTCGGCTAGCCATGACTTTATCTGGTCACGCTCGATGCTCTTCAATTTCATTTGTCCAAACTTGGGTAGAACGAACAGCCGCAGGAGTTGCCGGTAGCTGGCCACGGTTGATGGTTTTAGGTGCATCTCGGCATACTGCTCAAGCCAGCGATCAGAGTATTCCTTGAGTGTGATTTCTGGAGACTCGGACATCAGACCCAAATCGCCCAGAATTAGCTTGCCCTCCAATTGATGCTTGACTTGTTCGGCAAGTTGGCGACTTGTGCCGACGCACTTGGCCTTTCGCCTTCCTTGATAGTTGATGAAGACAAACCATTTTCCGTCCTTCTTGCGAATCGTAACGCCCATCAGCCTGCACCCGAAACTTCTTTGACAATGTCATTTACGAGGCTTGTGAGATCGACGGAGCCTGCTGGTCTCACCGGATGTGCCGCGAGCCACTCGTCGAACCTGCGGCGATTGATCAATACCTTGCCTGTAATCTTGACCGCCGGAAGTGGATCGAAGGCACGATGAATCCAGACCCGTAGCGTCTTTTCCGAGACGGCGGCATATTTCATGAGACCTCGGAGGTCTAACCACTCGGGACACTGCGATGTTCCCGAGTGGAATTGTGCGTTACTCAGGTTCGCTTGGTTCGCGTTATCCGACTGCGATGAAGTCATGTCGCCCCTGTGCGCCCGCTCTGCTCTTGAACGCGGCATGACGATGATCTTGGATTGGTTCCTGCCGCCGCGACCAATGCTTTTCATCACATATCCATAACCGATGAGAATGGATGACACTGCCGCCCGTCCTCGCATAAGCCCGACTGCTCAGTCGGCTGGCGAGCCAGAAACCATAATCATCAGCCCAAGGCAGGTTACGGTCTGAACCTTGAAGTCCGGAGAGTCGTAGCGCAAATAGGCGACGGCTTCTTCGAAAGTCTCAGCCGCAATCAGCGTCACTCGCGAGCGTATCGAGGGCATGCGTGCACCATCGATGAAGTCCGATGGCGTCCCCTCGCGAAACTCGTAGAGCAAGGCTTCGCAGCCGCCGTGGGTCCCTGGCCGAAACTTGGCCTTTTCCTTCTTTCCGTTCTTCGCCATTGCGTCCTCCTCGTTGCCGCTCTCCAGTCGCATTCGTTCAGGAAGCTCCTCGTTGCGTCTCATGGAATAGGAGCTCCCAGAATCGGCGGGTATTTCTCGACATCATGAAGATCACCGTCGCGAAGTACGCTGACCTCAGTCTGGACGCGAAGCACAGGCTCAAGACCAAGGTGAATCCTCATGCCGTCGATGAACTGAATGACCACGGCCTGTCCGTCCTGGGGCGAGTGCCAGTAGCGCACGAATTGAACGGTGCGGCCCTCTGCCTCTTCGTACTCGACGTACCGCTTGGGGCCGGTGTACTTCTTTGTCTTTTCCTTAGCCATCAGAGTTCCGCCTCCTCAGCGAGTGGTAATGATCGGCCATTTCTTGAGCAGCTTCCCATCAGCAGTGGTCCAATCGTTCAGTTCGACCTTCAGTTTGGCTGCGGGGAAGATCTGGACCGTCAGAGCCGTGCCATCGGTGAAGTCGATGTTGACGACATTGAATTCATCGACGCCGCTGACGTAGATGGAGCGCACCTGCTTGCCACGAACTTCACTGGTGCAGCGGATCACACCGTCCCGAGGTGGCTCTGGTGCGGATATCGGCGCGCGCTTTCGGGCGGTCATCGCCCTTCGCTCCTGCACGTGGCTGTTTTCTGGAGGCGTGGAGATTCGACACTCGCCCCAAATGCGACGGTGGCGGGACTGGTGAGAAATGCGGCTGGACGGTGATTAGTGCGGAACGGCTGAAGCGTGATTTGCAAGAATCTGGATTGCTTCGCAGACAGGATCGAAGTATTTTCGTGTACAGCCATCGTTGCCTCCTTGGGGCTACGTTGGTTAGGGGCGTGCCGGTGCTAGTAACACCGGTATGTCCCGCTTAGCGATCGATGTGGATGTTCGTCAATTACCCTGCGTGTTCGATTACCTTCTTTTCCTCCTGACATTCTTGATCTTCGGCAATAATTGCCGGATCATTTCGACGTCCTCGTCTGACCAAAGCCGGAATCGGACGCCTCCGATTTGTTGGATCGGCGGATACGGAATCCTCTTCGCTGCGATGTAGCGTTCCAGTGTGCGAAGGTGAATGCCCAATCTGTCGGCGGCTTCGCGGCTGGAATATAAACTCATCTGTCGGACACATATGCCTGTTTATTTCGAGACAGTCAACGAGGATTTCGGACGGTGTCCAGAAGACGGGGTGGTGGTTGAAGCCCTGCCATACCTTCAGCGCATAGCTGCGTTAGAGAAAGCATGACAAGGTTGTTCGATTCTGCCTTACGTTGATTGCGTGCAGGACAAGTTTTCCCGCCACGGAGGCAGCATGATGGACTCACGGTTTCAGCAAATTGCCGATTCTCAACCAAACAAACCACCAAGATCGAAGCTAGAAGTTCATTGCGAATTCATCCGCAAGATGCGGCGAAAGGGCCTCACCTATCGTGAACTCGCGCGCGTCCTACGCGATCAGCTCGGCCTGCCGGTCGCACCGAGCACAATCCATTCCTTCATCAAAGTGCGGGCAAAGCATTGCAAGCTGGCGCAGTTTGAGCTGCCGTCACCGGAGTCAGAAGAAGCAGCGGCATCGCCGTCCAATGGCGTTTCAGTTCGGATCGCCACCCTCAAAGCGAAGCCGGTGTCCACGGAGACGAAGAAGCGGCGCTTTAGCTTTCAGGAAAGCGAGCCACTGAAACTGGCCTCAGGAGGCGAGCGGTGACTAAAGACGCAAAGCGCGTGGTCTTCACGATGGGCGGCAAGGGCGGCGTCGGCAAGACCGGATTCATGGTCGTGCTGGCTGAATGGTTTCAACAAAACCAGATCACCTATTCCCTGCTGGATCTCGATACGGAGAACAAAGTACGCGGCTCCCTGAAACACTACTTTTCAGGCTCCGCCGAGAAGGTCCAGATACACACTCCCGCGGGACTTGATGTGTTCGTAGACAAGATCGAAGGGGGTGCGCCAATCATCCTCGCTGACATGGGTGCTGGAGCAGGACAGGTGGCTTCCGACTGGTTCGATGCGATGTACGAGGACGTGGCAGCGGCGGGCGTACTGTTCACGGCAGTTGGGGTCTTGACGCCCGATCCGGCCAGTGTGGAGAGCGTACTCTCGTGGGCGAATCGATTGCAGGACCGGGTCGACTATGTGGTTGTGCGAAATGCCACCAGCCCACAGCCCGACTTCAGCTACTGGGAGCTGTCCGAACAGGCAATCCAGTTTCGCGAGGCATTTAGCCCGGCTGTGATCCAGATGGAGTTTCGTCTGGCGGAGTTGGAAAACCCCGCCAGACAGCATGGCGTCAGCCTGGGACAGATTGCGGTACGCGATACGGCGTTGGAGGAGTTGAAACGGGCATCGCTTGTCATGCGCGCACAGAGCTACCGGCGAAAGCTCTTCGCCGAGTTCGACCGCGCGAAGGCGGTGTTCCTGCCATGACGGAGCAACAGGGGACATTCCCCTGGATGTTGCCAGAACCTAGAGAGCAATCGCTATTCGACGAACTGGCGGAACTCGTACCAGCGAAGCGTCGGGCTGAGTACTTTCGTGTTTTGGCTCACATGCAAACGCTTGGCCCGAATGACGAGATGCTCCGCATCCTTCAAGCAATGGGCATACTCACTCTCCTGACGCGACAAACGCCTGCGGAGATCGCAAATGAGAGAACGCAATTAGAAGAACTATTGCGTTCCACTATGTCTCATGTAGACGAAGTCGATGCCCGGATGCATGACTACGTTGGCAAGCTGGACTCGCGGATCTCGCATCTCCCGGAAGACCTAGAGGCTGGCCTCAACCCACTGCACATTGTCAAGGTGCTAAGTGAGAGCCTGCGGCAGCAACTGGGGCAAGCGGGACTGTCTGGAACCGCACTGGCGCTTGGCAATGCCTGTGCACAGATGACGGACACTCAGAAGTCGCTACTTGCCGAACTTGAGAAATTGCGAAATCCGACGAGCGGTATGATTGCGTCACTGGCAAGAACGAATGAGTTGCTAATAGCAACACTTGAGACGCGATGCGGGCGAGTGGATAAGCTTCTGGGCTATATCGAGCGGCATGTAGCTAGAGTTTGGCTGCCTACCATCGCTCTTGCTAGCTTGTTGATTGGCATTGCCTTCGGAATCGAACTGGAGCGCCGTTTCTTGCAAGATGGAACAAGGAAGATGCCAGCGGCAATGGAAACGCCACAGGCGCAGCAGCCATCAGTACCACAACCATACCGGCCAAAGTTCGCGCACAGGAAGCCCGGAGAATGAATATCAGGTCTTCGGCTAGAAGTGCTGCACGTCTCTCCGAAACCGCATTCAAACGAGAGATCGTCACCCGATTGTAGGGATAAAATCTGCTGACATAAGCACATGGGGTCCGAGTCCCCCTCTCTCCGCCATGTCAACCTAGTAATCCCAATAAAATAGGCAAACCTAGAGCAACCCGTGAAGCAAAGCTGAGTGCGTAGAGTCTTTGTGAAGGTGAGCGCGTCATCCTCGTAGACGCCAAACCGGGCGCAGTCGATGACCACGCCCGGTCTATATAAGGAAGCTATCAAGCGCCGTCTGAGGGGACGGCAGCTAGGCTGAATGATGATGGAATGTCACTGATTGTCGTCGCTACGATACCCTCCTTCACCCGCTTGTGGGTTTCTGAAAAAGTCCTCGTGCCTCGACAGTGCCCTCAATCTTCAGTTCTGGCACGAGAGCGTGCCGTACGGCTCATTAAACGCCGTCTGGAAATTGTTTCAAGCGGAAAATCACCTGAGATGTGACCGCCGTAATGAGCGTATTCTCACCACTTATAGTCGATATTCCCCTGTCCGAACCGCAGCAACGCCTTCTCATCATGTCTAAGCCGAGCATCACATCGCTGATGTCAGCATGGCATAGTGACAAATCGCGATTGAGAATGCAGAAGCTTCGTCTGAGCTTGATTAGCTCGTTGGAGGTACTTGAAACGATACGCCGCGTTCTTCGTTTGCTGTCTTTGTGGCTGGAACATCCAATTCGGATAACGGAATCTTAGTCATCCGCTGCTTATCAAAGACCAATATGTTTCGTCCGGTGATGGCGTAGTTCTGCACTTGCTCAGAGTTTCCATTGCGAAGCACAAGCGTAGTGGGTGCAGAAACGGCTTCGCTTCGCGGTTGCGGTTGTGGCGGGGGAACTGAAGGTCGGCTCCTCAACTCCGCTATCTCCTCGCGCAATCGCTCCACTTCAGCACTCATTGGATTGAGTTCCTGCGGAACTCCATAACTCTGCTGGTTATCGCCTGAGTCACTGTATGAATTCCCGAACAGCGGATACGAAGGGTAGTAGCCAAGATAAGAGCCGTAGTAATACGGCCACCTGAATCCAAACCTGCGGTGAGAAAAACGATGGTGGTTGAAGCCATGATGAAAAAACGGGGAACCTGGATGAGTACCACTAAATCCCTGCATATGAGCGGCAAAATCGGGACGCGATAGTGCCGGGAAGTGACCGCCCATTGCAGGTCGAGAGGCTGCACCAGTGCCTCGCCTTTGCGCCCACATTGACGTCGGCATCAAGGCAATACTGACCACGACAATTGGCAGCCACCCTCGCATGACCGAGATTATAGTCCGCATTCGGACGAGTAGGTGGATAGAGAACCCGTTCTGCTCTGGCCAAGAATTTGTGAGTAGAGAGAGCGAGCCTTCACTGAAATGGCGCTATCTGAAGACCTGCAACACCGTATCGCAGCCGACATCCGGTTTGTAGCTCACCTTTACAAAAGCATCTGTGGGAAATTGCGATGCTACATTGCCGCAAAATTTGAAACTCTGGGCGTTGCCCGTATTAATCAGCGCGACCACGGTGACCTGACCGCCATCTATGATGGTCACCTGTACAACGCTGACGGTGCCCGAAATTGTGAAGAAGCTCACGCCACCGTTTGTTGCGGAGATGAAGAACGTTCCCCCTCCACACGCCACCGCCAATGAAACAAGCGCGACGACAACGATGGCCAAGGAGAAACGCCGCATGTGAGAATCTACTCTCGATGCAAATCAGTGATTTCTTTAGATGGCAGAACTCGTGACAGAGTGCTGATGGGATTTAGGTTTGAGGCTCACGAAGGCAATCTACCATGCCAGATGAGTCAAAACCTAGTTCCCATTCGCCATCTAGCGTCCACTTGTGAGCGTTCTTGCAAAACAGTTCAAAGCAAATTCATTTCCTGCAAAGCAAAGAGTTCCACTACCATTTCAGCAGCTTCATACCTTCAGTCTGAATAAGGGTCTTAAGGAATGTCAGGACGCTTTTTCGTAGTGTTGCTGTTGCTCTGCACGGTCGGATGCCGCCAATCTCAGCCGCATCCTAACGCTGCACAACCAGAATCGTTCCAAACGCGATTGGACGAGACATACGAGCTTACCGCTGGCAATGTTCGTATGTGGCCGTGGAGTGTCGGTGGCCCCTTACGAGTACGGGTGAAAATCGAAGCTGAACACGGTGTCGATTTGGCTATCGTCCCTGCGAGTGCTTTTCATGCCAACATGGATTTCAGAGGTAATCCGTGTTCGAGAGCCGGGTTCGTGTCCGGTACTGTTGAATGCGATGTTTCTGTCGGCAGACAGCAGCTTGTTGTGCGATATCCCATTGGCGCAACGGGGACGAACCGAGTACACATTATTCTGGCGGACAATCTGATGGAAGCCGCTCGACACGACATCGAGAAAGTTGCGTCGGCTCCAGCCGCCGACTCCCCAGACCCGCAAAAGCGAACACCTGAGCCACGATTTCGCGTCATTATTGGAAAGCTGGATGCGGACGGGTTGCCACTTACATCAGCACGGGCTTGCTTGGAAGGAACATCTCTGTGCTATGAGCCGGAAGGTGCGTTCGGTCTGGCCCCAAAGGTTCACAATCTCCGTACTCAGGACGGACGAAGTCTTACCATGTTCACGGCAGAAGCTTCTGGGGGTGGTAGCGGGTCGTCAAATATCATCGCTCTACTTGAAAGTCGTGGTAACTCTCTCGTGAACTTGCTTCCCCGTATGACGGTGAGTAATCAATCCGAATACGCATTCTGGGATGTTCCTTCGGTTTCGCGCATGCCTGTGCTCGTCACTGCTGATTACGAGTGGGCTGAAGGAGAATCGCACTTTTCGAGGCACCACTATCGCGTTACAGCCTTCACCTTTGACGAGCAAAGTGGCCGATACGCTCAGCGTGCCGCATACGTTACGCGATTGAAGTATGCAGGACTCGATGACACCGACTCCGTGAATGTTCTCAAGCCGGAGAAATCTACAATAATGCTCAAATTGGTAAGCAGGTAAGCACTAAGTCGATGCCAATCGCTGACACAACATCCCTACTGGAACAAGTGAAGCGGTCGCAGCAAGGAGCGAAACACAGCGCTCCTCCGGAGGGCACCGACATCCTCCCGGCACGAGGCGGTCTCCCCGGCGCGGCGTTCTTCCCCGAAGGCCTCGGTCTCCAAACTCCGACCGCTGATGCGCCGTGGCCGGGCATAATGGCTATTGGGCACAACTTCGGCTGCGAGAATTACCGCAACGAAATCGACGCCGCTGGCCGCGAAGTCCTGTTTCATGACGAACTGGTTCGTTGGCCTTCAGCCCGATGACAAGCAGGTGGGCGAGTTTCTCTCGCGTCCGGACTCGCGGTATGAACGAGAGTGCAGCGAACTACTTCTGGAGCAGATAAGAGTGATGAAGCCTGACGTCATCCTCTTGCTCAGACTCCCGGTCGTCAATCGTGCACACCGAATCATGCAACCCTGAAACCGTGTGCTGGTGCATCGAACTGGGGTGCTGTGGATTCGAGCAGTCTTGGCCCGGTCGCTTTCGACGTCGAGGTTCCCGGTACCCAAGTGAAGACGAACGTGGTGGCTCTGCTGCACCCGTCATTCTCGCCGTCGAACCAGCGATACCGCAGGTCGGTGTTCGCGGTCGAAAAGCCTGAGGTCGAGATGATTAGGCGTGCATCAGCCGGAACCGTAATCCGCTGACGCGAGTTGAGTTCGATGCAGGAGGAAGGCGGTGGCCACAGTTCCGGACACCCGCCATCATGCTCGATGATGGCTCTTGCAGAAGTCGCGAAGTGACGAAGCTGATTGTTGACGTCCTGCTTGTCCGTTGAGGTTGGCAATAGATGGCGACCTTCACACCTTCAACCCACGGCGCACGGCGGGATTTTGGTTACGATTACGCGTCGTAAAAGTACCGCGACAACCCCCGGGGGCCGCGGTTCTAACTCGTTGATTTTGCTACATGGCTCTTAGTCGCTTTTTCGCCCGTTCTTCGTAACGGGTACTGTTCATCTCGTTCCCGGGACGCACTCGGTTGGCTACTTACAGGGAAACGCCTCCACAAGCGCATGGTGAATGATTGTGTCAGCCCTCCAATGAAGTTTAGCGGGATTATCATCGAGCCACTTCTTCAGAATCCTTAGGACTTGCCCATTATTTGCTTCTTTGGGTATGCAGTAGTGAGTTGCTTTTGATACTCCCTTTTCAGTGGCATTCCATACCGCTTCAACGTCCATTACCCCTGAAACGTATCCAGCACAGTACCCCATATTTAGTCGTTCGGTGTTGTTAAGGGTAAGAGGCGTCCCGGTGTCCACCCAGAATGGGCGGCACTTCTCAAGCAGGTCGTTTCCGTCTATCTGGGCAGTCGATGCGCGACAAAACAGAGGGAAAGACAGAGGCAATAAAAGAACGGCAAACAAGATGGTTTGTTTCATAGCACCGGATTGTACGTTAGACCGGATTCAAAGAAGAACAAGATTCGCCACAAGACACTTGCTTCCATGTCGTCCGTGCAGACGCAGAGGTCAGCAGCACAAATGTCAGAAGGATTACGACGACGTGAGCGCACTTGTCTCGGCGGCTTACAGGTAGTACCCAAGACCGCTGTACACCGTCTTCATGGACAGAGTGTCGCTCACGCTCACGACTTCCAGCCAGTGGTTCTCGTAGGAGTCGCCTTCCAAGACGACCTCATCGTGCCCGTCTCCGTTCACGTCGGCAATGTCGATGGGCGACCATGTAGTCACAGTCGGGACATCGGCATCGGTCTTCTGGTACCGAACACGACGCAAGAAATGCAGTTCGGAAGGGTCATTGAAGACGGCAATAACCTCGCAAAGCGTGAGTTTTGAGCCTGCGGTGTGTGTGTGTAGGATGCTTCTGCGAGAGACCACCCGCCGGAAACTGAACTCCACACGCGGTATTGAATCTCGTTGTCTTTCACGGTCAGCAACCCCATTGTCCTCATCTCACGGCGGAGAGCTTCGGTAACTTGGGCTGACGGCTGACCTGACTGCTTACATACCGAAGATTGCTTTCGCTCGTTCCACCCGCAATGATAATCGGCGATGACGTGAACTCTCATTCGAGGTTTCTTCGCAGCGCGGATTTCGCACCCGTCATCCGGGCCATTGCCGTATGGCGACTCCCCGCAATAGTGCGACTTCAAGAACCGCTTTATCGCCTTGCACCGTTCTCCTGTGCAGGGCGGACGGTTGGCGTCTCGCTCGCTCATCTTAGCCGCAACATTGCCGGATAGTGACGGTGCCACAGCCAGCAACACCAGCACGAAAATCGGTATGAGAAGCAGACCGGACGTTATGTTCAACGTGACCAGTACGTAACCAGCAAGAAATATCCGGGCCTGGACGAAGTGGACGAACTCAAAGTACTAGAGCCTGAAAGGGCGGCAATACTAGCCAAACTTCAGCGCAGATAACGCAGTCGGCGGTGATTACCGGGACAGGTACGCCTCACTTGCCTCCGTCTTCACCAAATGAACTTCGAACCCACACGCACACCAGAACCAGACGTTCTCGGTTCCCTCAATCGCGACAGGTCTATTGTCCGACTCACGTACCGCTGCGGATAGCTTCCGCTTCGTTGCGACTCCGATGAACGAGCCCTTGATGTTCGGCAGTTCTCGCGCCCACTGTTCCAATGCACTCTGGACTCCTGAGGCACGGAGTTGTCTTATATACGTGCCGCCTCGGTAGTCTGCAATTACGGTGAACAGTGCCATATCACCCTCTTAGTCTTTCATCTGCTCCTACTAACGACCGCGATGGGGAGTGCCTGTACCCCCTACGCCCCAAGGAACACTGGTGCAGAACTCGACCGCGCAAAGCGTTCCTTCGCTGCGCGACCCGCCGCTAGGGAAATTCTCGGTGAACCAGTACTTGAACTCCCGCGATTCTATTGCTGGCCTCCACTCTGCGCCTTCGGCGATTTCGCCGCACAGAAGAAACCAGCCGCCGTACAGATGCATACCTGACAATTGCATTCTGATCCGCAAGAAAGTCGTTCAACAAATCATGACGATTCTGAATTTGCCTCCAGACCGGACGTCCGTAGGTGGGGATTCGCACTATCGTTGCGCCAAATGCCTGAGCCACACCAGAAGCGAGGACTAATGCGTATCGTTTGCATAAGCGACACGCATGAATTCCACGACGAATTGGTTCTTCCTCAAGGCGACCTGCTCATTCATGCCGGGGACTTCACTCTCGAACTTTTCTGCCTTGCGCAAATTCGACGCATGGCTTCGGACATTGCCATGCCGCTACAAGCTGGCTGTGCCGGGGAACCATGACGGACTGCTAACCGACTTCGAGAACAGGAGCTTATTGAAGAACGCCACCCTGCTGATGAACTCGGACGTTGTAGTTGAGGGAATTAGGATTTGGGGCTCTCCCGTCACCCCCCTCCCAAACGTTGCGTTCGGCATGCCAGATGCCGCCGAACGAAAGAAGCTATGGGCGACCATCCCGAAGAACGTGGACATCGTCGTTACGCACTGTCCTCCGCATGGTATCCGCGACCAAGAGGATGGCAGCGAGTTGCACCAAGGATGCCCGGAACTCCGGGACGCCATCCTGCGTTTGCGTCCACGACTTCATGTGTTCGGGCATATTCATAACGGATATGGCGTCACCCCGACCGAGCATACGACTTTCGTGAATGCCGCGCTCTACGATGGCGGAGACCCAATCGTGCTCAACTTCAACGCAAAGAGGAGTCGCTGATGGATGCAGTCGAACGAGCCATCTGGCAGGACGTGGTGTTGCAGGAAAACGACTGCTGGCGTTGGAAAGGAGCCTCCGACTGTAGCGTTATCCGGCTCCTTGCTGAACTCGGCGGTAAGCCGCTTCCTGTGAATACCCGGCTGTACCGAATGCCCGAGTGCCAACTCGGCAAGGAGTGCGTCAATCCGGAGCATGTCGGAACTTCGGAGCAGTGGGTCGCGCGTATCTCGGGTAAGCGACGAAGCAGACAATGAGCGTCCGGCATCCTCCGGACACTGCATTGCGGTTCACGTAAGCACACTTCGCGGTACTGTGCACGTGAAACACTTGCAGAAAGAATGTACCTACACGTACAACACCAGAACCTGTGCTGCCGCTTCGCGCATACACACTGCATAGCGTGACTCAATGCTGGTGCAACGCCAGCAGACCCTTATGAATACAGGCTTCCAAGCCGAAGCCCACAAGCATTTCCACAGTTCTGTGGAAGAACTTCAATTGAGGAGACGCAAGCATATTCGGCGTTTGGCTGAGAGAAAACATAGAAAACCCCCTTCAACCGATTGGTCGAAGGGGCTGAAAGTGAATAGAGTCCTAGTTACCTGTGCCCGTCGCGCCGTCCGTCGTCGTGCCTGTCGTCACGGCGTCTCTCATCTCGGTATCCGTCACCTCTGTAGCCGTCATGTCTGCGGTCTTCGTATCGACCTTCATGGCGGTAGCCCTCATAACGGCGGTCATCGCGCCAGCCTTCATGACGATATCCATCGCGGTCACCATACCATTCGCCGCCGTAGACTGGAGCAGCGTATGCATAGTCTCCGTAGTACGCCGGAGCGGAATAGTAGGGGCGATGCTCGACCACCACGTACCCCGGATTACCTACGCCGATTCCGATTCTCACCTGCGCGTCCGCCTTCTGTGGTGTAGCCAGCGCGAATGCAACTACCAGTCCGAATAACGCTAATGCCATTTTCTTCATCATGTCGCCAGCCCTCAACGCTGCAGTAGTGAAAACACGTGCCTCGCAGAAAGTTCTCTCACGATACAGTTCTTTACTTAGTCATAGACGCTGAAACAGAGGTATTGGCGATGCGACTTGGTGCAATCAAAAAAGGCGTCCCTTGAAGAAGGACGCCTTGTGTAGCTTGCGGGTAATTGGGGATGTTTACTTGAGTCCCTTCGCATATGCTGCAACCGCCTTGATTTGCTCATCGTTCAGTCCGGCGTACTTGGCGGCGTGGGGTGATTTCTTTCCACCGTTCATCAGAACGTTCGTCACATCCTTGTCCTTGATGGCCGGAGCCATCTTGCCTTGACCCGTGGCACCGTGGCACATAGCGCACTTGTTGAACAGCGTTGCACCATCCTCAGCCATCATCATTCCCGTGCTTAAGGCCAGCATTGCGATGATTGTCATAAAGCGTTTCATTTTGAGTTCCTCTCCTGCCGTACGTTCACCATAAACACTGACGGGAAATGAGAGTTGCGGGACTAGGAAGGTAATTCTTTGATACAGACTGACTGACCTGCGCACCAAGGACTGCGCTCGGTTGTCTACACCTTGTGCCCGAGTACTTTGCCAATATCCAGTTTGTGCAGTTCACTGGTAAAAGTCTCCAGCAAAGAAAGTCCGCGGCCAGCGTCACTGTCAGAAGTAGGCAGTGTGCCGTTGCGCTCTTTGAATCCCTTCACGGTATCGCACAGTCGTTCAAGTTCATCGAGGGCTGCTTGGAGCTTTGAGTTTGTCATCTCGCGTTCCTCGTGCTTCGTTCCCGGCTAAACATCCTTCAGTTGCTCCTCGTCCATGCCGAAATAGTGTCCGAATTCATGGATGACCGTGAGCCGGATTTGTTTACGAATTTCAGCTTCTGTGGAGCACACGGCTTCAATGTTCCTCTGATATAGGACGACGTAATCCGGCCCGGTGGATAGGTCGAACACGCTCTTCTTTGTCATGGGCACGCCGTGGAAGAGCCCGAGAAGGAGTTTCTTTGGACGGGAGGAAGCGTTCTGACCGGGCGGGAAGTCTTCTACCAACACGGCGACATTGCGGATGCGGTCACGGAACTCTTCTGGGAGCGAGTCGAGTACCGCTTGCATCACCTTGACGAACTGTTCACGCTCCACGACTCCTCCCCGCGTGTCTCAATTGGAGACGGCCAACAAACTCCCATCCGTTCCCCATATAGTTCTTACTTGCATCTTCAGCGTCCCTATCCTACTCTCGTTCGTTACATATAAATCCATTCACAATCTGTGCTAGGCGGTTCTGAAACATCGAAAGAGGTTTCGATGCAAATCGACTTTCATCATGCAGTCACATATGTTTTATCCCGACTCGCGGGTTTTCCCCACGGAGAAGCGGTAATCATAGCCTATTCGGCGCAATACGTTGACGATGCTCAGAACACGGGCACGATTAGGTTCGACAACGGTTTGACCTATGAACACATTGCATCCTCACACGCTGTCGTAGACCAACATAATCTCTGGAATCACGAAGACTATCAGGTGTGGGTGCCGTTTCACTTTCTGCCGGGGAACAATGGACTTCCGGCAGGAAAAGGACAAGAACTTTCATTTGAACAGCGGCTGCTCTGCCAACCAAACTCGTATGTTGCCACTGATATGTGTCGAGCCGCCTTCGAGACAAAAGGACAGCCCAACAGCCTCCACCGCCTCGGAATCACAACGCACGTTTTCGCTGACACGTTTGCGCATCAGAGATTCTCCGGGGAGAGGCATCGCATTAATAGTGCGCATGATGAAGTTTTAGAGGAGATAAAGGAAAGAATTGAGACCGCAGTGGCGGATGCCGTTGGTCTCGGACACGGAGCAGTGTCGGTTCACCCAGACGAGCCGTTTCGAATTTGGAAGTATCGAGACTCTAACGGACTAGAAGTGCCACGGCGCAATCCCGACATCTTCATTCTGGCTTGCGAGAAGATATTTGAGCTTCACCTCTCCTATCGTGGAGAGGGTGGAACAAGGCAGTTGCAGCCTGAGGACCGCAAGCTACTCTACAACTCCCTATGCGGGTTTGAGTCCACGGACTGTAATTCTCGCCATCAGCAATGGCTCGACCTTCTCCAGACTGGAAAGTTCTCATTCGGTGCACTCACCGCACAGGAGATTCAAGACGTCCAGTATCACCCAAAAGGGATTGGGTCATGGAAGTACGAAGCCCTTGGGACGCTAGAGACGACTGATAAAGCTGACAATCGCTTTTCATACAAGGATTCCTTTGAGGTGAGCAATTGGAAGCGATTTCATGACGCATTGAAGGCGCACCAAGCTGAAGTGCTGCACAATATTATGCCAGCCTATGGACTTCCTGAATCTTCTGAGGCTCTAGCCCACCTACGTCGGCATCATGTTGGCACTCTTACAGAAAGGGGGCTGTGATGGTGGCGGCAAGAAAAAGAGAAGACGGCAAAGCGACTATCGCATTAACGATTTTCAATGGAGCCCGCGAACTGTTTCCTCGCACAAAGAAGGGAGTTCTGCTTCGCGTTCGAGATGGACAACAGGTGCTCCGCTATGAGGGCTACGTCAAAGCATCGAATGTTTCAATTCGTGTGCCATTTTCAGACAATTTTGTAGACGATTATACGGTGTTGGTCACGGCGGATGGCTATCGTGATGCGGGATTCTTCCCTTTGAATGTCTCCCTAATTCGTGATGTGCAGGTTGACCTCATGTTGGTTCCCAAGAAAGCCACTTATCAATTCCTTCCTTGGGGCGAGCTTAAAGTCCACTATCCTCTCATTACTAAGTTCTTGGCGTGTGCAGGAGACGAGACCGAGGCTGAAGGACACTACGAAGAATTGCGACAGAAGAAATCACCCGCGCTCGCATCGTTGTTGAACTTGACTGCTGCCATGTCCACCATCCACCTGCCCAGAGGGACACCACTCGACTATTTCAAGCGCATCGAGTGGGACGACTCATTGGCGCAAGACCGCTTTTTCGCTTTTGCAGATGCTGCGATTGTGCAGCAGGTTAAAACGGCGGCGGTGCAGGGAGAGTTTGCTCCAGAGCCATCGCCGGGAATGTTTCATGGGGACGCAACCAGCAGCTACAAGCAGGTGCAGTTTGGCGAAGCCAACGTACAACTGACTTTCCACGAGAACACGGTGAAGACCATTGGTGGCACCAAGTGCATCCGCATCGAGCCTGACATCGACTACTACAAGGATGTGGGTGCCCACTCATTGCTGGAGGTCATTCCGAACACGCTAACGCACGGCTTGACAGACCCTCAGGTTGTTTATGTATTGCGCTGGATAGCTGGACGGCACGCAGGGGTTCCTGAATTTGACCCCGGCTATACGCTTGCTTGAATCTCAATGGGCGGTGGTGTTCACCATCGCCCTTACATGTTCCCTGTCGCGACGCGCTCATCAACTCTGTCCTCACTCCGACTCAGCGGAGATGGTGTACTCCCCGGCAGATTTGTCCCACGTCACGCGGAGCACATTCGGTTTGCAGCAAACCTGACAATCCTCAACATAGGTCTGTTTCGTTCCTGCGGTTGGGTCAACGACGGTCTCATTCCACTCACCGCACGCTGCGCATTGGAATCCTGAGTTCATGAGTGTTTCGATGCAATCGCGGAGGTGCCTGAGGAACGCGAGAAGGGCAAGCAAGAAGGGCAGCAGAAGCTGCCCCCGGTAACAACTCGCCACTTTAACTTTACGCCTTCGCTGCCGCAGCTTTCTTCGCTGCCCAACGTGCTTTCAGAGCTTCCGACAAACGCTTCCGCCCTGCCGCTGTCATACCGCCTTTGGATGATTTCTTTGTCGCGGTCTTGGCCGCAGCTTTCTTTGTGGCCACCTGCTTTATGGATGCCGTAGGTTTAGTGGGCTTCTTCTGTGCCGCCCATCTTGCTCTCTGAGCCGCAGCAATCTTCCTTCGAGCCGCAGGACTCATCGTGCGGCGACCCGTTGTGCTGGACTGTGTTGGGGTAACCGAGGCGGCTGTGGGTTTGGCGGTCTTGGCTGGAGAGAAGCCGCTTCCACCCAAGGCTTCGAGTGCGGCGATTGCGGCATTGATGCGGTCGCGCTCGGCGCGAAGTTCGAATAGAATTTGTGCCGTATCCATATAACCTCGTCACCAGTGCGGGGGATTCGGCCTGAGGCCGGGTGCGCTGGTGCCCGTGTGGCTATTCCTTCAACTTTAACTTGCTCTTGTTGTCTTCAAGAAAATCCCGCAGTTCCTGCGACTTGTCTAACAGCTTTATCCACTGTTCGTAGTACAAAGTGACCGGGAAGCGGCCAAGGCCATAGACGCTGACACCGCCCTTGTCGCTCACTTTGAAGCTCATGGTTCCGCTGCGTGCTTCCTTGGCCTTGAGGGCTTCAAGTTGTGCTTTCAGTTCTTCGTATGTCGGTTCGGTCATTGCGACTCCGCAGTCGGGATGCGCTGGTAATCTCGCTATTACACTTTTGGTTTGAGGTTGAGTCCGCGCATTAGCTCATATACTTGCTGCATGAACTTGGCGGCACCCTTCAGAATCTCCAATTGCGTTTCGGTCATGGGGTCTGGGTCGAAATGCATCACGTCGTTTCGTAATTCACGGACCGTCTCCAACTGTTTTATTAAGAGCTTCTGGTCAATTTTTAAGTCAAGCTTTGCCCAGATTGCAGGATGCTGCAATAGACGAATGTATCCACCGAAGGTTAGCTCGGTAATACCCTTCGGAGGTGGAGCGGAATCATTCACCTGAATGAGTTGCTCAAGGTCTCCTGTGCTTACTTTTCCAGCAAGAAGTTCCCGGATGTGTAACTCAACTTCCCTCAAAAGGAGAAAAGGTTCCGCCAGTTGCTGGAATCGGAGGCTCAAATCGCTCGATGTAACTATGCCAGTAATCTTCCGATGCTGGTCACGGACTAGAACGTAACCGTGCTTAACAATTGCTGGTATCGCATCGAAAAGCGTGACATTCGCGTCGAATACCTGCGCGTCTTCGCGGCAATCTCGAACCTTGGGACAGTCGATTGCCATCACCATGCGCGTGGCGATTGACTTCCAAGTAATAACACCTTTCACTTCTCGCTCTCCCTGCATAATAGGCAATTGTGAGAAGTCGTTTTGTAGCATGCTGGTTACTGCCGTTATTACGAGGTCATCTTGACCTATAGTGACAAGTTTTTTGTTCGCAGCGGGTAGATTTCCGATTCGAAATGTTGGGTCAGTTGACTGTTCTAGGGCCGTCACGACCACTTCGGTCGTCGATACGTCTATAATCCCTGTAGGTTCGTCAATGTCGGGCTCCGCGATGTCAGGCATTGATGGGTCGGGTTCACCAGCGACTTCGCACTCCTCCAAAGCCTCGTCATCTTCCGGAGAACCATCGCCCGGACTGGTATCATCATCACACTTAAGCCGAATGCGAATTTTGGAGTCAACCCACGCCGACTCGAAGTCGGGCACAGTCTCTAATCCTAGACTGTCCAAGGCCTCGCGAATCTCGTAAACCTTGTTTTGCCCCCGCCGCTCCGCCTTGAACATTCGCAACAACTCCCTTACCGTCACGCGGCGAACGCGGTGGCCTTCTTTAAGTCGCTCGGATATGTGACCTATCTGTTTAGGAATCCACATTCGAAAGTTCCTTTCATCATTCACCGACCGACCAGTACACTCCACCAGCCTCAGGCAAGAACATCTTTCCTCAATTTGCTGCGTACAAGCTGTTGCCTTGTCCCGAGTACGCATCGAAGACATGCTGGTAAACCACGTCGCACTTCTTCTGGTAAAGCTCCGGGGTGTACGTGCGTGGCAGTTCATCGAGCATGGTCTCGATGGTGTATCGGACTGCGGCCCGTGTTGTCTGGCGTTTCTTCCAGTCCAGCACCAGCTTCTCACCCTTGAGCTTCGTGAGCAGTTCCTTCGCGACTTTCTTCACCGCACGCTCTTCAGCTTTGCTCAGAGCCGGGTCGGGCTTCGTCAGCAGGTCGAAGACGGTCAGTTCCTCTTCCGTTAGCTGCTCAGAGATGCCGCGCTTCTCCTCCTCCGACAACTTCTGAGTGAACGCCATTAATTGTGCAAAGAATGTTTCGACGTTGGCTGCACCGGAGTTGTACTCCTCAATCATCTTCTGGAACTCTTCTAGGAAGTTCATCCGGGTCTTGTTCAACTGAACCATCTGCCCGACCTTCGCCGCAAGTTGGCTCCGAAGCTTCTGTACCTCGATAGCTTTGCGCCCAGTGTCGAACTGCTTCTTCAGGAGTTCGAAGTCAATCTTACTCAGGTCGATGAGGTTGGAACCAACCGAAGGACGAATCACATAGCCCTCGGTTGCGATGGACTGGTCGAGAACGTCGGCCACGTCTTCCATTACGCCGGAAATGTCGGCGGCAGGAATTTCGCTGCGAATCTTCTCTGCAATGACGGCGAAGACCTTCCTCATCGCACCGAACTCGTTTGCAGCCGGGTCGGGCAGCAGAGACTTGAAGAGCTTCTCAATGTCGCCAGCCAGCCCGAGGAACTGACGGCGGATGTCGTCGCGCAGGACGAAGGCCGCGACCGCGTCGTCCTTCAGCTTTTCGCGCTGGAATCCGGAAGCCTCAAGAATTTTCTCCGGCTCCACGCCATGACGCTTCGAGAACTCCGTTGCACGTTCAATAGCAATTCGAAGCAGCCGGACAAGCTCATCTTTGTCCTTGATGGGCAACTCGCCCCCGGTCTGCGTAGTGCCGTATATGGCCAGTGCTTTCTGGAGATTCCGGAAGATGCCGACGTAATCCACGATGAGACCGTTCTGCTTGTCCCGCCACACGCGATTCGCCCGGGCGATGGTCTGCATCAGAGTGTGGTTCTTCATCGGCTTGTCGAGATAAATGGTGGAGCACGACGGCACATCGAATCCCGTAATCCACATCGCGCAGGCGAAGACGATTCGCAGCGGGTCGTCGGAGTTCTTGAACTTCGTCTCCAAGTCCTCCCTCACCATCCGCTTGCGGTGGATGGCGATGTCCAGCCCCTTCTTTTTGAACTCCTCAATCTCGTTCTGCGAGGGCGACACGACAACCGCCGTATCCGTCTTCTCGAAGAAACTCAGGCGGCTTTCAAGTTCCGGCTTGTCGGCGGGGTCGGCGGTCACGAGAGACTTACGCAGTTCGGCCAGCTTCTCCTTCCAGTGCTCCTGTACCTTATCGAACATCCGCACCGCCGTGGCCTTGTCGATGGAGATGACCATCGCTTTCGCCAGCACACCGCGCCCGGTGTAGTGAGCGACAATGTCCTCGGCGACCTTGTCCAGACGGTCCTCGCGAGTGATGAGGTGGTACTCTCTGGCGAACTCCCGTTCCAGCTTCTTCTGCTGGTCTTCGTCCATGTCGGCGGAGTCCACGATGTCGGCGATGTCCTGCCCGAGGTTCTCGTTCACCAGTTGGAGTTCGGGGATGCGGTTTTCGTAATAGAGAGGAACCGTGTTGCCGTCATCGATGGACTGCTTGAAGTTGTAGACAGAGATATAGTCGCCAAAGACCTGCTTCGTCAGTTCCTCTCCGGCCATCAGCGGGGTTCCGGTGAAGCCGATGAACGCGGCGTTCGGCAGAGCGTTCCGCATGTTCAGCGCGAACGTGTCGTACTGGCTGCGGTGCGCCTCATCGGTGATGACGATGATGTCTGACCTATCGGAGAGCTTCGGGTACTGCTCACCTTTCTCTGTGCGGAACTTCTGAATCAGCGTGAACAGGTAGCGATGGTCTTCGGCGTTGAGTAGCTGTTTCAGATGTTCAGCACTCTGTGCCCGAACGGCCTCCTCGGGTTCAATCACTGCTCCCGTCGAAGCAAAGTTCCGGTATATCTGTCCATCAAGGTCATCGCGGTCGGTGATTATCAGGAATGTCCAGTTGCCGAATAGCTTCCGCAGCACCTTCTGCGAGAAGAACACCATCGAGTAGCTCTTGCCGGAACCCTGCGTGTGCCAGAAGACGCCAATCTTTCCCTGATTCTCCTTAAGCTCCTGCACGGCCCGGATTGCCCGGTTCACGCCGAGGTACTGATGATTCTTGGCGACTAGCTTCGCGGTCTCGCCCTTGGCCTCGCTGTAGATGGTGAAGTTCTCCACGAGGTCGAGCAGCCGCTCCTTCTCACAGACCCCCCGGATGATGGTCTCCAGACTGACGACGCCCTCTTCGCCTTCATCATTAATCTTCTTCCACTCGGCGAAGTGCTCCCACCCGGCAGTCATACTGCCGATTTTGCTCTTCGAGCCATTGGAGAGGATGACGGCGGCGTTGTACCAGAACAGTTGCGGGATGGTCGTCTTGTAGTCGGATAGGTTGTGTTTGTAGGCATTCTCTAGTGCCCGGTGCGAAGCTTTCAGTTCAATGAAGACCAACGGGATACCGTTGACAAAGCCCAATAGGTCGGCACGTTTTCTGCCGTAGTCGCCGGAAATCCAAAACTGCGAAGCGAGAAAGAAGTCGTTGTTCTCCGGGGTCTCCCAGTCGATGACCTTGACGACCTCGGTGCATTCTTCATCGTCGGAGGAGCGGAAGATGACCTTCACGCCATCTTTCAGGAGTTGGTAAACCTCCTGATTTGCCCGGACAAGGCTGAGGACGCTACGGTCTTTGGTGAGTTCGCTGACGGCTAACTCCGCCGCCCCGGTGGACAGTTCCGGGTTCAGCTTCGCGATTGCCTCGCGCAGCCGAAACTCCAGCACCACTTGCTCGGAGGTCTCGCGCCCCAACGTGGAGCACTCACCGAAGGTCTCGCCATAACAGTCTGCTACTTCCCAGTCGAGACTTCTGAACAACTCAATCGTGTTGAGTTCCAGCGTTCCTTCACCGTCCGGGTCTGTGTAGGTCATACCATTTTTGCGACTGCTTCCTTTTCAATTTGTTCAACGCTGACTTCGCCGGAGACCAGCTTGGGGAGGAGCAGGTCGCGGGTCGTGCGGAGGATATTGTTACGCTCAACAAGATTGCAAACGGACTCTTCAATCGGGTTCACGATTGCTTCGTACCGTTGCCCAATCCCCAAAGGTGGTGCTATCACCTTCATTTTCTTTAAGTGCGAAGGCCCGAAGTGTATTTGGGCAACCCCCATCGCAAAGGAGAGAATCTGCTTTTGAAAATACTCCGATTCGAGGAAGTGCTTAATCTGCCACTTTCCAAATGCTGGAGCTTTAACCCGCATCCGGATTATCCCGGTGTTCAGCATCACTGGCAGGTGTCGCTTGCGAACCGTGGCCACTCGTCCCAGTGTCCCTGAACTTGAAACCACATGGTCGCCTTCGGCCAACAAAAAATGACGGTATTTACCAGTCCCGCTATCTAACTCAACACAGTGACTCTTGCTCGTATCGATGTCGTGGTCAATGATGTTTCGGACGTTTAGGAATGGTATACCTGTGTCTCGGAAGTCCCATTTTCGAAGTCCCGGCCCCTCCAAGAAATCCACATAATCCGAATAGGATTGACACCAACCTTCCGGAACACGACCCAATTCCGATTCCACCATCTTGACCTTCTCATGGCAGGGGAAGCGGAAATTGACGAACCACTCCCGGTAGAGCATCTGCGCCATCTGCTCCAGAATCTTAATGCGCCGTGTGTTGTTCTCAATTAGGTCGTCGTAGGCGCGAAGAATCGAAGCTATCTTTTTCTGCACCGTCCGAGTTGGAATCTTCACTGGAAGCATATGGAGCGCATTCCGGTTTACACCCGGAACAGCACCGGCGGAGTTCTGACTTTGCAAATTCAATGTGCGCAGGAGGAAGCTAATATAGAGTTGGTCGTTACCTTTGAAGTCTTTGACCCACAGAGTTGTGTTCAGAGGCCAGAAGTCAGTGTCGAGGTAAAAGACCTGTCCTAGCGTTCCGTACCTTCCTGTCACAACTCCGGGGGCGGCAACTTTTGAAGTGGCGTGATACCCAGTAATTCCCGAAGAGGATACTATCGGTACAGAACCAGCGGAACGTTCGCGTTCAGGCAAGTCGAACCCTCTTTGAAGAGTTATTACCTCGCCGAGTAGTGTCTCCGTCCAGCCGCTTTTCATTGGCAAGTTTCCAGCAGTGAGGCTACGTCCTGAGAAATTCTTTCTTCCAGTTCTCTTGCCTCAACGTTGAGCACCACCAATTCTTCGTTGAGTTCCTCCAGTCGAACTGCAAACTCAAAGTCATCGGCGGCACGTTCGGCCACGCCGACATATCGCCCCGGATTGAGGCTCCAGCCCTGTGCCTCAATCTCATCGAGTGTGGCGACCTTGCAGAGTCCGAGCATGTCTGCATACGTGCCTTTCGGGAAGCTCTCCTTCATCAGGTCTTTGCTTCCGGCTTCGGTCTCAGCCTTCTCTCCGCGATAGAGCCGAACAATGTTGGAGAGAAACTCCATCTGCTCCGGCGTGAACTCCCGGTGCGCACGGTCAATCTGGTTGAAGATGTGCCGTGCGTCGATGAATAGCACCTTCTTCTTGCGGTCGGTCTTCACCTTGCCCTTGTCGAGGAACCACAACGTGCAGGGCAGGGTGACGGTGTAGAAGAAGTTTGACCCGACCGAGACCATCACGTCCACGGCTCCAGACCTTAATAGTTCCCGGCGAACATCCAACTCCGAGCCTCTGGCGTCACCCGCAGAGTTCGCCATGACGAACCCGGCACGTCCGGTCGCACTCAACGCACTGTAGAAGAGTTGAATCCAGAGATAGTTCGCGTTGTCGGCCTTCGGCAGCGAGAACGGATAGCGCGGGTCATCCTTGATGCGCTCCTTGTCCACCTTGTCCACGTTGAACGGCGGATTCGCCATCACGAAGTCGAACTTGCCGACGCTCTTGTGCAGGTCTTCGTAGTACGTCACCGCTTGCTTGATGTCGCCAGAGAGACCGTGAACGGCGAGGTTCATCTTGCAGAGGCGGATGGTCTCAGCGACCTTCTCCTGACCGTAAACGGAAATCTCGGTGACGCTCTTCCGGTGGTGCTCCACAAACGCCGCCGACTGGACGAACATCCCGCCCGAACCACACGCCGGGTCGAGGATGCGTCCGTGGAAGGGTTCGATGATTTCCACGATGAGCTTGACGAGGCTGGTGGGCGTGAAGAACTCGCCGCCCTTCTGCCCCTCCGACATCGCGAAGTTTCCCAAGAAGTACTCGTAGATTTTGCCGAAGGCATCGCCCTCGATTGTCATCGGTATCGCGGCGAAGTTCTTTAGCAGCGAGATGAGCAGGTTCTTTTCGAGCGCGTTGTACGTTTTCGGTAGGACGTCGCGGAGGTCTTCGTTCTCAGTCTCGATGGCCTTCATCGCTTCGTTGATGGCCTTGCCGACATCGGAGCCCTCAGGCTGGTTCAGCAGGTAGGAGAATCGCGACTTCTCCGGTAGATAAAGGACACCCTGAGCCTGATAATCGGTCTTGCCAATCTTGCGGCGACCGCTGCCGCCCTGCGCCAACGCCTTCTCCGCCAGAGCGAACTTGTGGTCGGCATATCGCAGGAAAATGAGCCCCAACACCGGGACGGAATACTCGGACGATTTCAGCTTGGAATTGGCCCGGAGGTCATCGGCTGCGTCCCACAGACGCTTCTCTAGTTCGCTATGATTATTTGCCATTGAAAATATGAGTCCTAAGTGGCTGATTTTAGCAGTGTTGTTCGGAGAAAGAATTAGGAATTTAGCTCACGGCTCCTCCGAGTCACCTGTGACTGCATCTCCAACTTGGTTGCGCAGAACATCTTTGTTTGTCCTTGATTCTTGTTCACGTCGGGAATACGCTGTTTTGCAATTCTCAATACAGGAAATATGCATGTCTGAACCGAAGCAGCCCCCTACTCCACAACGTCCTCCTACCCCCTCGCGGGTTTGGGATAGTCAGTACGTTCCGCCACGCAAGGACAACTTTGCTCCTCCGCAACCTGTGATTCCACCCAAAAGCGACAGGAAGAAATAAGCGGCTTCCGTAGAAGTGCACCAGAAAGGGACAGCATATGGCAGCACCAGAACGGCCAGCAACCCCGCCGAAGCAAATCGTCAAGAAGAGCGGATACGTACCGCCGAAACCAAGTAACTTCACGCCGCCGCCTCCCGTCGTGCCGCCGAAATCGAGTCCTAAGAAATGATGCGTGACATATGCCGGAAATAGGATTTGAGGCCGGAGTGGTCTTGCTGTTTTTGCTGCCGGGATTCATCTCTGCGAAAATCGTGCGCTTGTTTTGCGCTGAGTTCAAGCGTAGCGAACTCGAAGGCATCACTGATGCGCTGATTCACACCTTTGCGGTCGTGGTGTTCTATGCCGCCTTCGTCAGGCAGCTTCCTCTCCACCTGAATTCTTGGACGCAGGACAAGAACGTGCATTTTGAGGTGGAAGTTTACCGCTGGCGATTGATTCTCCTGCTGGTTCTCGCAGTCGTGTGGGGCTTAATCGTCACGGTGAGCAAAAATAAGGATTGGCCGTGGAAGTGGCTTCGCGAGAAAGGATTCACGCAACAGAGTTCCAGAAGGTCTGTCTGGCATGATGTATTCTTCGACTTCGGTGACAAGGCTTACGTACAGGTTGAACTTAAGGATGGCAGGTATGTGCACGGGTATCTCGGGAACTACTCGCAAGAAGCCAAAGACCCTTGCCTGTTCGTGACAGAAGCGTCATGGGTATCTGTTGTTGACGGGAAAGCCGACATGACAAAAATTCCCGGCCCCGGAATCCTGTTGACCAAGGCATCGGAGATTGTCAACGTCGCCTTCCTTGACCCTATCATCACCACGGCCGCCAAGAGCGTGCCCTACTCAATTTTGAACCTAGAGTGTGAAACCATTGGAACCCAATCCGATGCAGGCTTTTGAGAGTTCTTTGTTCGTGTTCGATTTCTGTTCAGAGCCACATATCTACATTTTGAGCGGCCCGTTGGCACCCAAACTCGACGTAAAACCACAAGCGTTCACAGCACTTCCTATAAAGAAGGATGGAAGCATCGCATGAGTGCTCCGCATGCGGTAGTGGAGGATTGGACGCTCGAGCGAAAGACGAGAGTCGGCGATTTAATCCGGCAACTCTACTCATTGGTCTCAGCCTTAGAAAAGGAGTTTGAGGGACGGAGGTTTACGCCGGACGGCCACTTGGTCGGCAGCATCGGCGAGGTTGTTGCTGCATATGCCTTCGGTCTGCATCTGTTGCCCTCTTCCACTGAAACGCACGATGCGGTAAGTTCCGATGGAAAGTTTGTCCAGATAAAGTTCACAGGAGGAGATACCGCTATAAGTATGTACAGCGAACCTGACTATCTCCTCGTGCTTCAGCTTCGAAACGGGAAGTTTGTGACGGCGTACAACGGCGTCGGTTCAGTCGTCTGGCAAAACTGTCGTCCGCCACAGAAGAATGGCCAACGCTCAATCGCCCTGTCGAAATTGCGAAAGCTAGACGCCGAGAGCTCAGAGAAGCTTCGACAAGTAAACCCTTACCCATTGCTGAGAAAAGAAGCGTAATGGAGCTGGCGAAACCTCTTCGTTGGGACACTCTGATGGAGCGGCTCGCTCGGCGTCTAAAGAGACTACTAAAGGAAGCGTCTCGGCTTGATAACGATGCCGACAAGACTCCTGACGCATTAGCATTTCAGGATTTCATTCTGGATTTCCCATTCCCGACACAAATGATGCTCGTTGAAGCGGGGACGGACAGCGCGACTACCATGACGCGCACGTTTACGTTGGTGCGATTCGACCTCACGCAGCCGAGGTCGTCTGCTGCTGATTACTATGGCTGCATTTTAGCCAAGGACGGCACCGACCGCATCCCATCCCTGAGATACTTCGGCATGCAATCGCTTGACGCGCTGGAAAAAGCGAATGCGTTCACGGCAGCTACCGAAACTGGTAACCATTTCAGTTTTTGCGTTCCCTTCAACATATCCAAAAACCTCGACCGATATGCCGAGCAGATGTTTGGGTTTCTCTCTCATGAATTCATGCCCCACATTCAGAGGCGATATCGCTGTCGATACGTCGCGGATTTCAACGCAAAATACAATCTGACATCCGACCCGATTCTGCCGAGAGAGCAGCTTCTTATGCCACATCCTTTCTCTCACTCAATGGGGGGCGCAGGTAAGCTCACAGTTGAGGATTTGCAAACCCATGTGGCAGACATTCAGCTCATTTCACAAGTTCCACCAGACGTCAGGTCAACGTTTGAAGCCGCAAAGCAGCTCTACGTCTTCGGCTATTTCCAATGGCGGTTCTTCACCGTCGCTCGGCACTATGCCTGTCTCGCAATGGAGGCAGCAGTTAAGCACAGATGGATTCAGTCGCTGCAGAACTCACGAATCTGATGTTTGACAGAAACTGAGCAATCTCAGCCCGGATAGAACGACGAAACTCCAGACGTATGAATGCAGGAAAGCTGAAAGCACTTCTGAACCTAGTTCCACTCTCCTTCGAGGGCGGCTACTACGCCGAGACCTATCGTTCAGCGCAGACGATACCTCCAGAATGTCTGGATTCCCGGTACAGCGGACCGAGAACTGTCGGCACAGCTATCTACTACCTGCTCGAACTGGACACATTTTCCGAACTTCATCGCGTGGCATCCGATGAAATCTTTCATTTCTATCTCGGCGACCCAGTTGAAATGCTGCAACTGTGGCCAGACGGCTCCGCTAAGAAAGTGCTCATCGGAACTGACATCAAGAGCGGTATGGTTCCTCAGGTGGTAGTGCCGCATGGGGTATGGCAGGGGACGAGGCTGGTCGCAGGAGGAAGGTTTGCACTGCTTGGTTGCACCGTCAGTCCAGGATTCGACTATGCCGATTACGAGAGTGGTTCTCGCCGACACCTTTGCGAGGAGTATCCGGAACATCGGGACATGATTCGTGCGCTGACGAGGCAGTGAACGACGAACCGTTGAACATTCCGGTTTAGTCCCAATCGTTTTCTACCTCGACAACAACCGGGCAGTGGTCGCTCAGTTTCGACCATCTTTCAAAGCTTCTAACCTCGGCCTTCGTGAGTCGGGGGAGCTATGTCTCCGGGATGAAGATGTAGTCAATGTGATAAGGCTTGTCCTCGTGGTGGCGGAAGTAAATTGTCGGGCTAGATTCCTCTCCGTGCATCTCGCTGAAGTAATGGTGATAACCACTTACCGACCCTCGGTCAGCCAAAATCTTCACGACGGTCGAGTGATTGATGATTTTGTGTCTTGAATCCCAGATTGTGTTGCTGTTCAAATCACCTGCGAGAACCACTGGACTCCCGTTGAACCTTTCGGGGTGTGATGTTAAGGCGTAATAAACCTGCCCGACGTAGTTGTCCACGTTTCTTGAGCCCACACGGCAAGCCCAGATTGCTATCAACGTGAACGGCGTTGGGGCGTTGACTTCGATGGGCACAATCCACTTCTGCTCAGGCGAGGTGAGCGTCCGAATTTCCCAGTCCTTGCGGCAAAACACGCCGAGCCCTTTGTGGGGATTGCAGCCGAACCAAAGCGAGTTGAACCCTCGCTCTCGGAAAGCTATGGCAGATTCTTCGGAACATTCGGGCACAACCGCCACGTCAGGGGTTCAACGAGAGGAGCGCATCCGCTTTTTTTTCGAAAGCCTGTTGGCGATTCCATGTAACGATTCGCATAGTTGCTGCTCAGCCTACCGAGATGAAGCGTCGGCTTCGCCAATCACTTCCGTGTTCGCCGGTGCTACGGGAGTCTCCTCCGGCTTTGACGTCGTGTCAGGAACCCGACGACTTACGTGCTTCCGCTTGTGCTTCTTTACAACATGCTTGGGCGTGACTGGGGCTGCAACCGGAGCAGCGACCTGCTGCGGCACCGGAGCGACAGGAGCCTTCGTTTTAGTGGAGGTGGACATCGCATAGATGATGAAGCCGACCACGAACAGCACAATCAGAATGCCGAGCGGCAAGATGCTGGTCGGGGGATTCTCACGCGGATGAAGCTGCTGCGCATCCGGCAAACTCGACTGGTAGTACAGCCCGGTGCCGGGAATTCCGCCACGGACATACTTCTTCCCCTTCGAATTCACACCGACTCTGGCACCCGGCACGCCGAAGCTGAAGCCGAGGCCGGACTTCGAAAAGTTCAGCCTGAACAGACCGAAGCTCTTGCTGCGGCGGAATGACCAGCCCATTTCGTGACCTCGCAAAGTGGGGAGCAGAGTAGTTTACGTCTGCGAGGGGAGGAGCGCGAGTGATTCTTTGCCCGATGCAGAATGCTGCCATCACTTAGGAACTTGAGGTCGTTCGAGAAATCGGGTCAGCTCCCCTGAGCGGATGATGAGGCATTCTGACCTATGGTGGGTCGGCGCGTTTTCTCGTCCATGTTTACCTTAATGGTTCTGAGGCGCGAGACTTCACCAACTGGACGCACCATCAGCACCATCGAACTCTAACGAGGGTTGAACGTCGAAAGAAAGAAAGAAATTAATTTAGGGCGGGAACCAATGAAACCAGACGTTGGCCTAATCGTCGCTGTGCAACGAAATCAAACCGGGGCTGATGTTCACAGACTTAACAACCTGTTACATCTCTACGTGTGCGCGTGCTACGCCAAAGACAATGCGTTGGCCGACCGTGGCAAACACGAACTAATGGCCGTGCTGATTGAGAAAGAACGAAATCAGGTGGCGCAGACGAGAAATCGTATGCAGTAGGTGTCTAACTGCATTCTCACGAGACTTGGTTGTTTTCGTTGCTTACCGGGGCAGCGTTGCTGGTCTCCGCGTCGAATCGTTCATTTCTTCAGGTTCTCCACCGCCATCTCCAGCAAGTGCTCAACGCCATCTTTGTCGGTACCTTCCAGCGTCTGCACGGAGTGCATGAGAGCGAGGGCTCTTTCAATGGATTCCTGATTCGACTCTGACATGGTATTTTCTCCGTGCTGATTGTAGCGGAACATTGCTGGCAGACGTCGATGTGTTGCCTTCTCGTGCGGACCCGGAAACGAATTACCAGAAGTTTATGCCGTCAACTCCTGACGGTACCTGCATTTCCTTACAACAATCACTTCACATCGCGACCGGGTGTGCGTCTCCGGTTTGTGCGGCATTCACCGCCATGGTACGAAGCGCATCGACATTCGCGGAAGGTCTGGGCATATGTGGAGAAGAAATGCCGCAGAGGATTACGAGCAATGTAGCTTGTAGCCAGAGGGCTGCGATGAACGTGACAAGTCGCTCTAGGTTAAAATCGGGGCGCAGAGGCTTAACATGGATACTCATGAGTGTAAAAGCCACACCATTCATCCACAATCAGCGGTTCGCCTGAGCTAAGGGAACATAGTCATTGCGGTATTCGCCAAGCCTCTTCGCCAGCTACAATTCTCTCCAGCACCCCTGAAAATCTGACACCGTGAACATGAGGTGAAGTCGTGAAATCCGTTACCCTGACCGCGTTCTGCCCACAGTTGCCAGCCGCACACGCATGGCAAGAGTCCGATGGCTCTGGCTCCACATTAGCAGTCGCGATTGGACGCGCCATTGACCAGTTGCTGGCTTTGCCACACGTCAAAGGAAAACGGATTGAATCGCTGAAATTAACGGTGCAGGTGGTGGAGTAGGGACGCAGAAAAGTGAAGAGGCGTCCCGGAAACCAAGACGCCCTTGGTAGATTCCCCTCCCCCGAAGAGCTACCACTTCAACAAGTCGGATTCATGTCAGTGGTGCGACAATGCCGAGAGGAGGAATGAATGAGATTCCCTGCGGTATACCTTCTTCACGGTCTTGGTGGCTCGCCCAACGGTTCGGTGTCTCAGCTTGAGGCTGAACTGCGCATTTGCGAGCCTGAACAGAATTACGTACGGCCACTGATGCCGCATTGTGACCCAAGGGGGCCAGCGTGGGCATCAGTACTCCATCTCCGAAATATTGGCGTGCCGAATGGGTTGCTCATCGTTGGCGTCAGTCTCGGCGGCTTGGTCGCAGCAAAGCTTCAGGAGCTGGAACGCCCGGATTTGCACGTCGTCTGTATCAGTTCGCCGACCTTCGCAGATGAGGTGGAACTAGCCAAGCGGATGGTACATCGGGTTGCGCTTTACTCTTCGGCGGACGAGGTGATTGCGGGGCGCACCGGAAAATGGCCGGAACTGGCCGACGCGTATGACTTGCCTTGGCTCGACCACGACACAGACAAGCACAAGAAAGCTTTGGGAAAAATTCTCTGCGGGTACTTGGAGGGGCGTGACATTGCGCGGGAGTTGGAAGAGGTTAACGATTTGCCCTAGTCTGAGTGCAGAGAAAATGACTATTGTCGAGTGTTTCCACGAAGCCGAGTGCCAAGCCGCTGCGCTGCAAGCATACGAGCGGTTCTCAGTGTCGGCGAATTGGCCAATCCCCGAATTGTTCTGTAGCTACGCCGCGTCACGACCTGCCTTCGAATCTTCCACAAGTCGCTCCGATGCACTCAGGGTCTTCACTGCCGAGGTCTACGAGAACTTGCGACGGTATTGGATGGTATTTCGCAGTAGCTCCACCGGACAATATTGGCCATCCGAGCGAGTCTTCGACTCCCTGAAAGACAACTTCGCGGACCTCGGGTGGAATACGAACATCACCCTCGCGAACGTCCCAACCATCATCTCCGCTCAGGAGATGGTGTTGCGACTCGAAGCACTTCGGGATATCAAGCCGAACAAAGGCTATCCGATAATGGCCGCATCTAAGTTCCTGCACTTCTTCAACCCGCGCCTTTTCCCGATTTATGACAACGAGATTGTCTGGGAGCGGGTGATGAAGCTGTTCAGGAACGATTTCAAGACGTACTGCATCAGCGCAGGACTTCCGTACGACATGACTGACAGTGCGGTGTTCCTACGGAACTATATCTGGTGGGCAAGTTCACTCGTGGCTGGAGCACATCCCGAATTCATGAGCGTCTTCTCGCGATGGGCAGAGGAGAACTCCAATGAAATACTCAGTCCTAATGACCTCAGTTTGCTCTACGCGACCGCATTTGAGTTCGCCGTAATTGGAGCCGAGCGCATCGAGAATGCGCGATTAGCACCAGTGCGACCCTAGCAAGAGGGATTTGCAAGCTGATGCTGCATGTACGGGGTAAGCTGGTCAATAAAGCCCGCAGCACCTCCGCACCACCTGAACCACCCTACCGCCCACACCCGAGCCGCCGATTGCTGGAATCGGTCAAGGCTGGTTCGTCAATAGAGTTCACAGAAGAACGGAATCGAAAAGGATATTTATCTGTTCTACTGCGCCACGCATCGAATCAGATTCGCCACCATGATAAGAGCAACCATCCATATGGCTGTATAGATTTCTCAACTTGCTGTAGACGTTACTGAACCGCCACCTTTGCCAGTCGTTGATAACCTCCTCGTCTCGCAGCCATGAAATCACCAAGTCAGACTTCCACGGAAACGCACGGCCATTGATGGAGAGTCTCTGCACCTTCCATCCGTTCAACGCACAGCAAGACTCTATATCTGAAAACCCGGTTCGCTCCGTTGAGACTTCTTTGTCCTTGAACTTCAAGGTCGATGGAAGAGGCAAACAGAGCGACCAACGAGCACGCAGTGCAGCTTCGATGGCAGCATGGGTGTAATGCGAGGCAATGGTGAAGAAGCTGTACTCGAAATAGCCATATACATAGAGCATTTTCGCTCTGCCGATGAGTTCGCGGACACCGTCTGGTACTTGAGGGATAAGCTGAATATCAGCAACATCCTCCTGAAGCTCTTGTAAGGTGTAACGACGTAATCGATTGTCGGTCGGGTGAGCATCCGTTGCAAAGTCCAGTCGCAGTAGTTCAGGAGCGGACACAATTGGGTCGGGCCGAAGTCCGTACCTCGATTCGAAATCGGGCTCCTTAAGGAAGAACTGGACAAGGCTGGTTTCCAAATTGAGCCAGAAGCATAACTCTGCGCCATACCTCTCCGGACTTTTGCGAATGTCGAAGGAACCAAGAAATGTATATTGCTGCTGCTGGATGCACGACTTGAATTTCAGGTCACTGAGACCGGACTGAACTGGGTCATTGATGTTGAAGTGCTCCGACAACAACTCGCCGTGGTGCGATAGTTCCTCGGCCTCCAATTCATCCACAAAGCGAACTTGAGAAACTCCGGGCTCCAACAAGTCGAACCGGATTAGAGTCCAGACGTCGTCGCCCTCCTTTCTTTCGGGACGCTTAGAAGCGTCAATGAATAGCACATCAGCCGGAACCGCACGAAATAACGCCTGTTTCGCGAGGGCGCAGGGAGAACCAGACCCGTCCGGAAGGAGGCTGACGAACTTGGGTATGAGTTCATGGACTGCGGAGGCAACACGTTGGACAGCGAGTGCGACTACAGCGATTTCAATTTCGGAGGTCATCGGCCAGACTGTGCTCCAGCGCGCCTCACCTTCTGTCGCTTTGGCCAACTCGCGGTGTTCACTGAAATCACCAGGAATGTCGGGTCGTCAACCGTCCTCGCGAACCAGACGTCACCGAGTCCGGCCATGAAGCCTTGCCAGTTGCCGAAAATGCATTCTGGTACCTGTTTGGTTACAGCTTCTCGAACCTTTGCGTCGAAGATTCGGTCGTAGTTCCGCAAGAATGCCGTCCGGTTGTGGATGCGATACTCACCGCTGATGCGCAAAGGGTACTGCATCATTCCGGAGGTAGCCATCCGGTCATCTTTTGTGACCGCTGCTTGAAGCTGCTTCATGAAAGCAATCGCGCCGGGAGCATCATCCTTCCTCCAAGACTGGCTCCATGCCTTTCTGCACGACTCGGGAGTTTGCTCGGCATCGGGACTCTGCCCCAAGACACTACTGGAGAGAACTAGACACAGGGTTATGAGGAATGCGGTCTTCACAACAGCATCGTACGCCTGAGCCAACCAGAGAGGAACGCGAATTTGTGATTGCAACGCCCAGACTAGCCCAGAGTACACTGACAAACGATGGCTGACCTGTTGCTTGTGCTACTCGAACTGTTCTTTGACTTCCTCATAGAATTTGGGGGAGAAGCATTACTTGATTTGCTTTCTCGCGCAGCAGCGGGCTTTGGCATGGCACTGATTCGGGTGGTTCGGGCATCGTGATGACCCGGAGTGGCGATGATTGATACTCAAGCTCGAAAGTCAGCGATATCAGCGTTGACCCGGTTCTTTCTTCAAGGCGGGACGACAAACTTTCAGTACATGGACAATTATCCTTTGCGCAGCAAAGACCCGGCACTCAAGTCTATCTACTGGATGCTGTGGGGATTGTATTCTGATGTGCGCAAGCACAAGATGTCTGGCTCCCACGCACTGACACCCGAAACAATGGAACTCGTGAACCGTTGTATCTTGTTTCTTCAAACTGACCGAGAGTACGAATGGGACAGCCGTCTGTTCTCCTTCGAACGGGCAAAGCGTTCATGGTCTCGACTAATCCACGGCCTCTTTGCTCCTAAACGCCAGTCTTCCGTTCAGGAGCAATTGGCGGATGTCCTCGCGGACGAGCCTAAGGGAGACGCTGAGGTCTGGCCATTTTACAGACGTAGGGACTACGAAGGGGCGCGACAGCTTAGTTGTTAAAACGACTGGCGGAGGTGGTCAGAACGGCTTGAGACTGGCTATCGTGGGCAGAGGGTACGCACCTTCGTGCTCTGACAAATTGTAGACTTCAAGCTCGGAGAGCTTGCCGTCTCGCGCATGTAATTGGACGCCGACCTGCCACCCTTCAGGTGTGGTTCCTATGTAGTCGGCCAAAATGTGAGACGCACCAGTCGTGGCCTCCTTGGCGTCCCCGACCGCAAGGTCAATGCTTGGACATCCACAGCGACACCGACCTACGACTCGCACAGTTTCAAGTTGTGGCATATACGCCCTAGCCTCGGGATTACCATTCTCAACAAGCCATATCAGGAGACTGCACTCATCTTCTGAAAGTGGCCTGTTCTCTATTCCGCGAGAGGGCATTATCACAGCACCAGCGGCTTCCGGTCGCTTGGTGCGAAGGAGGCGTCGCGCCCACTCTCGTATCTTGGACGATATTGCCACAGGTTCACCCACCACTGTTCTCAGTTCTGACTGCCTCTTGCTGATACAAATCCAGACCAGCAGAACACGACCAACATCGCGACAATCAGACCAATCGAAACCGCTGGATAGCGCAGACCGAATGCAAGTGGGCGGAGAAGGACAGGATATAAGTCCAGCGCGTCCACCAGCCCGAGGCACCCACTCAGGAGTAGCAATAAATAAGCTGTGCGTAAGGATTTCTCGCTTGGCTCATGTAGCCACATCCTGAAGCGTGTGTCGTGTTTATCCAACATGAACCCGAGCAAGAAGAATGCGTAAATCCACTGGCCAGTACAAAGAAGGAAGACCAGCCCCGCGTAGCAAGCTAAACGAAGCAGCAGAACCTGCATTTCATTCGTAAGACTCTTTGACAACCTGAGCACGAGCAGCAATGTCGCGCCGAGGCAAATTGTCATGCACGACGCCCAGAGCGGAATGTATTTGACCAGAATCTCGAAAATGTTCATCGCTCGGGAAGACTACTTTCGGTCGCCTCGCTAGAGTCCGTGGCAAGCAGTTCGCGAGAGTATTGGATAATCCCGTCCTCGATTTCGCGTCGGATGTCATTCGGAGAGCCGCAACCAACGAAGTAATGGCAGTCCTCGTAGTCCGACGCATTCCCGACGTAGGGCATCAGTTCTTTAGGTGCGTTCGGATAGAGGTCTCTCACAATCTCACGCCAGATGTAGCTAGCTCCCACGTACGGCTTGACCCTGCCATCAACGATTGCCTGAGCGATGAACCGAGCCAAGACATGCGCCGCCTCTTCTTTGGAGATTGACTCTTGAATGCCGAGTTCCGCAAGAAAGCCGGGCATCAATGGCTGCAAATCGTAGAAGGTGGGGTTCATCTCTCCGGCTAGTCGTCTTGTGAACTTTCCGTCGTATCCGAGTTCCAATGCAGTCTGTGCGAGTAGAGGTGCTTCCTCGCTAGGCAGTCTGCCAAATGTCCACCGTGCTTGAATCAGCTTGGGGGAAAACTCGAATCCGTCGAACCGCACAAAACGCTCCATGTCGGCACAGCTTTGATACCGACACAGTAGGATACTGCGAATCCTGCGCAGGGCAAAGCAGGTTAGCTCCCGGCTGTGCTTTGCTGACTGCTGCACGAACTCGGCGCATCGTAGTCCTGCATGCGCGGAAGTATAGCCGAGCTATTTTTCAGGTTCTCCAGCGGAATTCTCAGGTTCAACTACGGCGGCACTCAGTTCCATCTTCCGGGTGCTGCCGCTCCTTCGACGCGACCGTTCACGCGGAGCCGCATCGCGCACCTCACTTTTGGGCTTCTTTTCCCGTTTCTTGACCCTCGCTTGGGCACGTCGGTACCCGCGCTGGCCGAGGTTCCTGAAGGCTCGATTTTGTTCGAGTCTACGGGGACGTTGGTGGGCAGTACCTTGTCTCGGAAGTAGAAATCGAACGGCAGCTTTGTTGCCACCTTGATAGGCTTGCCGCCCTTGATGAACGGCTTGAACTTGAATTTCTTTGCTGCCCTGACTGCTGCATCCGCCAAAATGGGGTTGCCGCTGAGCACCTCAGTCGATTCCACGTCGCCCGTCTCTGAAATATTTACTCTGACCATCACCTCACCCTGAATCCCGTCACGTTCTGCGGCCAGTGGATAGTCCGCCTTTTGCGTGTGAACGAATTCAAGAGACGTGGAGTCAGGGAGAATTGGCTGAGGCGTAATCGCAGTACTGCTTACGGTGGCCGCGCCTTGGCTCTCGTTCTTGTGCGCAGTGGTCGAATTCGCCGATTGCGCAAAAACGAGGCTTGGCGCGAGGACGATTAGAGCCGCCCATTTCCAGTTATGTGCCATATAGGTCGTTATTGTAGCGGCCACTCACAAAAGCAACAATGTCATCTTTGGAGGTAACCCGCGAAGCACATTCGGGGCGACCGAAGCCGCCCCAGTAAACCTCACCTGCTAAAAGTAGTCGCGGACGCTTCCATCGAAATCTGCCTGACTTCAGGCAGCAGTTCTTGAAAGCTACGTCCCGAGCCGCACGGACATGGGTCATTGCGCCCGAGCTTTTCGATGAGTTCCTTGTCGCCGTGAAGGCTTCCAGTCGTCTCGCCCGTAAAGTTGCGACGCCACCTTCCCTCCCGAAACCATAATGAGCGGCGATGGCCTCCAGCAGGGTGGATTTTCCCGAGCCGTTTTCACCCACGAAGAAGCACACTCGGCTTCGAACGTCGATGTGTTTTAACGAGCCGATGCAAGGGACATTGAAAGGATATTCGTCCCACGACTGCACACGGTCTCGCAGCAGTTCAATCTTCTTCAGTCGCATCATCTGAAAATCTTCCGGATGCGATTATCTCATTCAGCGTGGCTGTGCCTCCTCGTAAGCAGCGAGTGCAGCCAGTAGTCTCCGCAAGGTTCCCGTTGAGATGGGTTCTGCTGTTGAGGAAAAAGGCGACCAGAGGCTGTACGCAAGGCATCGGTTTGACTATAAGTGTCATTCCCCTCAGACCCTGCGTCGGCGTAAACTGCTCCCGGCGAAGTATGCCCCGAAGCTGCATGTCATGGTGTCTATAAAGTAATGATGCGTCGAATTGCCTTCCGTCGCTTGCTTCCACTCATTTTTACCGCGATGCACCTTATCCTCGTGTTAGGTGCCGCAGCACATCCATCCCGTGCGTCCGCTGACGAACCTGCATCCTTCCGCAGCGTGGCTTACCAAGAAGGAACCGATTGGAAGCCGATGGAGCCACGCCCGTTAAGTCCTGCGCAGCGGCTAGCGATGGTCATCAATCTTCCGGCTTTGCTGCTTGGCATCCCCATCGCGGCGACGATGTTCACCGGAAGTGACATGGCTCTTCTGTATGCCGCGACCCCGTTCGTTCCATTGCTCTGGTACGGAATCGGGCGATGGCTGGATATCAGGCTCGGCTTCCTCCCGCATTCCATGCACCGATTGGCTTCGCGCCTACTGCGAGGAGGACTGGTGTTTCTGGCGGGGGTATTCCTGCTAGCTGCTGTGGTGACAATGACTCATCACCGGATCGCGGACACTTACTGGATAGGCTCTGCCCTCATCCTGTGGTCTGCGGTGTTCTTTACGATGGGCATACCACCCTTTTCATGTCGAAGAGAGGCTGGTCGGTTATGACCTTGTGGCGAACAGTCTCAGTCATCATGCTACTGGTGCTTGGTTCCAGTGCAGCCGCGTACGCCCAAAGTTCGAAGCACCCCGACACGGCAGAAGACACCTTGCAGCATTACATCAATTTGCGACTCGGTTGGGCAGACTGGAAGGAATACTCGCAATTCATCACTTGGCCGGATGAACCGGGTTGGGATTGTTGGAGGGTAGCCAAGGAGTTTTTCGTTGGCCAATCCTCCAAGCGCAGTACCAGAGTTGTCATCCAGGTGGATGCCCCAGTGCCGGATTATCCATACGTCGGATGGCAACACCTTCGGGACTGGCTGGCACGAATCGCTTCGGATGAGCGCGAGTCAGCCGAACGGCAGGAAGCTGCGCATAATGCGGCTCGGGAAATTGCTAACGCCGCAATTGTTCCTGACTGTCCTAAGGGCGATATAGCAAAGGCAGGACATCCGGTTTGGTTTCCAGAATACAACAGTCTCGCCATGGGTATTTCTACGCTGAGTGTTAGCTATAGCGTAGATGAGCCCGTGGTTGTAGGTGTGTGGGCGGAGAATCGCAGTAACGATATGCGTTACGGGAGCACATGCTCAATGTTTTCGGCTTGGCGAGTGGATGTCTTTGACTCCGACCATCGCCCTATCCAGAGTCGGCTTGAAAAGCTTCAAGAGCAGGAACGTAAGGATGGCCGAGGCGTTCTGGGTTCGGTTTGTTCAAGCAACGTGTCTGTTCCCATACCGCCGCATCAGTGTGTACTCGTAAAAGTTCTGCCACTCAATGAGCAGCAAGGATTGCCTACTTATTGGCAGTTCGACCTGCGACCGGGACGCTACACAGTCACGGAAAAAGGCAACGATTCCGCTCAGCCGGGACTGACTATCACCATCTCGGGGAAATGACAAAGTCAACGAGGTCACGTATTGGCTGTCAGGCTAGAGGCCCAGAGGTAGTTCATATCCTGTAGCCATTGAACCAGTGCCCGCCCGTCGAATCGGAGGCGAAGAAGCCAATGAAGTTGCGGTGGCGAAACTGACCCTTGCAAACCACCTCGTTTGAAGGTGGTTCCGAGCATTCCGAACACCGCTGTCCGTCAAGAGAAGATTTAGAATCGACCCTGGGACTTCTGAGACATCGGTCTCTAACTATTCGGGAGGTGCTTGGCAACATCTCCCAAACTCGTGTTATGCCTTTGCGACGTCAGTGACTGCTTTCTTGGTAGCGGATGGAGCCGCCGTCTTCTTCGCAGCAGCTTTCACAGCTCTCTTCTTCTTCGCCCACCGCTTCTGCTGAGCCTCCGCCATACGCTGGCGGGCTTCTGGACTAACCACTCGCTTGGCTCCCTTAGATGGCGCGCTCTTCGACGTGGCTACCCGCTTCGCATTGGCATTCGACTTGGCGGTCTTCGCCTTTGCCGCCCAGCGTGCTTTCGCCGCCGCTGCCAACTTCTGTTTAGTCTCCGCGCTCATGGGACTCCGCGCTCCCTTGGCGGTGGGAGGAGCCACTGGAGCAACATCTGCTGTTTTCACTGCAGCAAGTTCGGCAGGTTTTGTAACGGGGCCGGTCGGAGAGATGGCGGTTCCATCCAACGCTTCGAGTGCGGTGATTGCGTTATTGATGCGGTCACGCTGGGCGCGGAGGTCAATGAGAATTTGTGCAGTATCCATGAGGGAGAGCTCCTTATTGTCGGATAGTAACAGTGTGAAACATCAGGCACAGCAATCAGTACAGCAGGTTTCATCATGCACACCTAAAGGTCGACGTTTATATTGTCTTTTCTAAATACGTAATATCCTGAGTTACTTCTTAAGAGAGGCATCATGGCGTCCTTTATCGCTCTTGCCACATAGAGCTGTGCCGAGTCTCGCAGGATTATACGGGAATATGTTGTATCAGATCGCCGGACTCGGCAGTCGGCGCACTTTCCGCTGAAAACATATCTGATTTCATCTCTTCGAACTGCGTTCGAACCGATATCGAATGAACCTCGA
>Ga0137379_10000071_pt1 | contig 79739 bp, 69 predicted proteins | sample SagtaG_18_FD_104812 | JGI IMG/M metagenome (GOLD analysis project Ga0137379, IMG submission 104812) | Vadose zone soil microbial communities from Sagehorn Ranch, Mendocino, California, USA - Sage2_L_80_16 metaG | ecosystem: Environmental > Terrestrial > Soil > Vadose zone | place: USA...
GGACAAACAGAACCCCAAAAGTTTCACGCGAAGACGCAAAGACGCGAAGAAAGTCAAAAGCAATAAACGGGTTAAATCCCAAAGAATTTAAGCTTTCGATCTTGGTTTTCTCCGCGGCTCCGCGTCTCCGCGTGAGAATGGTTTTGCCGTTCTTTTTGTAATAACTTACGTCCTCAGCGTCACCACCGTGGCGCCATCCCGCCCCTCGTGCGGTTCACCAGGACGGTGTCCCTCCACCAGCGGATGCCGCTCCAGCTCTTCCCGCACGGCATCACGCAGTCGACCAGTCCCGACGCCGTGAATGACACGTACCTCCCGCAGACCGGCGGCGTGGGCGTGGTTAACGAACGGCTCCAGCTCCGCCAGCGCCTCCTCCACCCTCATCCCGATCAGCTTCAACTCACGCTGTTCACTCTCGACAATATCCATCTTCCAGGAGCGGGTGGCGGTTTTTTCGCTCCGCTTCCCGGCTCCCCGTGGTCTGAACAGATCCGCCATGGGGACGTCCAACTCCATCCGCCCCGCCCTCACCCGCGCCTTGGCATGGCGGTTGTCAAGCGACAGCACGACGCCGTCATACCCCAGCGAGCCGATATGAACCGGGTCTCCCTCCCTGACTGATTTAAGCGGCGCCAGTTCCGACGTTGTCGCCCCCGGCTTGAGCCGTGCCGTCAGCTGCGACTCGGCCTGGTGCAGCTCGTCGACGATCTCGCTTCGCTTTTCACGCTTCAACTGGTCGAGCAGGGCGTTCGTGCGCCGTCTCGTGTCGGAAATCAGCTCCCTGGCATCACCCCACCCCTTTTCGGCGGCCTCTTTACGGATCTGGAGCACTTCATCCGCCCGGGCATCAAGTTCCGCGCTCCGCTGGTCGAGGAAAAGCTGGCGTTCCTGGAGAGATCCGCGCAGATCTTCAAACTCCTGCCGACGCTGGCGCAGATCAGTCAACAACCCGGCGAATTCGCTGCCGGCGCTCCCGAGCATCCGGCGGGCAAAGGCGATCACCCGCTCCGGCATCCCGAAACGGCGGGCGATCTCCACGGCATGCGACTGCCCCGGTTCGCCGACGATCAGGCGGTAGAGCGGCGTGAAGCTGGCGTCGTCGAACGCCATCCCGGCGTTGAGCATGCCGGGGGTCTGATGGACAAAACCGATGATATCGCTCAGGTGCGTGGTCGCGATCACCATGCTCCCCTGCTGCTGCAGCTCATGCAGCACCCCGCAGGCAATGGCCGCCCCCTGCAGCGGTTCGGTGCCGGCCCCCAGTTCGTCCAGCAAAACCAGGGTGCGGGCGCCGCTCTGCCGGAGAATGGCGGTAATCCGGGCGGCGTGGGCCGAAAAGGTGGAGTGGCTCTGCTCGATCGACTGTTCGTCACCGATGTCGACCAGAAGCGAATCGAGCAGCGGAAAGGTCGAGCGAGGTCCGGCCGGCACCGGCAGGCCGGAGAGCGCCATCAGCGCCAGCATGCCGGCCGTCTTGAGGGCGATGGTCTTGCCACCGGCGTTGGGGCCGGTGATGACCATGACCGAAGCCGAATCCGGAGCGGAGCCGCCCAGTTCCAATCCGAGCGGTTCTACTTTTTTGACCATGCCGCGCTTCTGCATCATCAGCAGCAACGGGTGCCGGGCCTCCACGAGGCATAGTTCACCCTGTTCATTAAGCGTGGCCGGCTCCAGGTCGAATTCGACCGCAAAGCGCGCCATGCTGTTCAGCCGATCAAGTTCCAGCAGCGTTTCAAAACAGGCGGCTATTCCGTCGGCATCTTCGCGCAGCCACCCGGAGAGCTGACGCAGGATGCGAATCTCCTCGGCTTTCTCCTCGGCGGTCAGATTCTCCAGTTCATTGACGAAGGGGATAATTTCCAGCGGCTCCATGAAAGCGGTTTCGCCCGATGAGGAGACATCATGAACCACCCCCTTGACCATCCCCTTGGAATCCATCCGCACCGGAATGACCCAGCGCCCGGAGCGCTGCGTTATGAAGTCGTCCTGCAGGAATTTCTCGATGCCGCTGTCACGAATGATCTCCTCGATCTTCCTGCGGATCCGGCCCGCCAGACCCCGTTTGGCGCGGCGGGTTTCCTTCAGCAGCGTCGAGGCGGAATCCATGATGCTGCCGTCGCTGTCGATAGAGGCCACGAGCGGCTCAAGAATATCGGGAAAGCCCCTGAGCTGCGGCTCGATCGATTTGAGCAGCAAGATGTCGTCCCGGTGCCCAAACTGGCGCGCCAGGTCGGCATACAGCCGCAGCACCGGAACAAACAGCAGCATCTCCAGCGGCGCCAAGATAGCTCCGGCCGGCCGCAAGAGTTCGAGGGACGACCGGATATCCTCAAAACTCCCCAAAGCAAGCGAAATGCCGAATCTATCAAGGGCGCGGATCTCGCCGATCCGCCCCGACGTGGTCCGGATTTCCCGGAGGTCGGCCAGTGGGCGGATGCCGGCGATGCGATCGATTGTGCCGGAGCTGTGGGCATGGCGGTAAATTTCAGCCAGGAGCTTGTCGAATTCGAGCCTGGCAAGTGTTTCAGAAGCTATCATGTGGGCAACCTGTGTGTATGTTAGATGCGTTGTTTATAACCGATGTATCGGTCGGATTTCCTGCAAAAAGCATTATCACCGAATACCACTCTCAGGGCAAATCAAAAGTCCGGCAAGCGCCGGTTCCTTCACCGTCCTTACCAGCACGCGATGGGTATAGATCATTGTCGTTTTCAAGCTGGTGTGGTATGACGAGAAGCGCGGAGTGCGACTGAAAACAGTTGAGATTGTAGTGGAAGAAAAACCATTACGCTCTCCACGCTATAATTCGCGGCACAGAGCTTGAATCGAGAATAGCTACAAAGTTGTATTATTGTCAAAAGCACCTTATATAGGCAACCCCGGTGGTTACCTATATAAGCAACAAGCACCCTGTATAGGTAACAAGTTTCTTATATAGGAAAACCGTTGATTAACGAGTTATACCACCAAGAAATGGAGGCAATTGCATGAAACGTGATATGGACTTAATCCGGGAAATTCTTCAATTAGTTGAATCATGTGAAAGCGCATACGGTATCCAAGAAATGCCAGAAATTCACGGTTATGATAGCGCAACTGTTTCATATCAAGTAAGAATTTTAAGACAAGCTAACCTTATAGAGGCCGAACCAATAGAGGAATGTGGCCGTGGTTATACTGATTACTACGGAATAAATTTAACTTGGACAGGACAAGATTTTTTAAGTGCAGTAAAAGATGATACAATCTGGCAAAAAGCAAAAGATACTGTACTTAAACCCACTGCATCATTCACGTTCAGTGTCTTGCTTGAGTGGTTGAAGACGGAAGCAAAGACTAAGTTAGGTTTGCCATAATATTAACCAAAATACCATACAACATAATAATATTACCGAATATGTCCTGAATGGAGGATTGTTGTGAAATTTAAATTTATAGTTTGTATTGTAGTTTGCTTTGTAATGCGTGGGATGAGTTTTGCAGAGTGTAAAATTGTTGAATACGCAGATCGTAATGAAGTTGTTTGTGAAGATGATAAATCTATACAAAATATTAAAGCCGTATCAAGTGGAAATCCTAAACTTGACTTTGAAAAAGATAAAAACTTTTCTTTTTATGCTACTGATGGCTCAGGAGTTAAAATTACTATCTTTGGTAGATTAAGTCCTAATGCTATTGCTAACCCTGGTGACACTATTTTAGGATATTATATTCATGACAATGTTGGAAAATATAATATTGATAGCATGCACACTTTTAAATATGTATCACGTACAGGTGAAAATACTTTTGAAATATCTGAATCTAATGACTTGTTAGATAAACATATTAAAACCACAAAAATGTTTTTTGATAATAAAAACCCTTATTCTCTCTTGTTACCATTTAAATCTGGATGCGAAATAATAAAAGAAAACAATATTTATCTTAAGATGGACGGCTTTCAGGGAGCACAGCTTAATTATCAAATAATTCTCCCTAAATGTATTGCAACTGTATTAGGTCCGTATATTAAAGACTGATGTGGAACAAATGAAATGCTTAAAGAGCAAGTGCCGTATAACCAGGCAGAAGCACCGGCCTAAAACTGCCGGTGTTCTCCCACCACGTTGAACAAATTGAAGGGATAGATGAAAAAACAAATTCTTGCGAACGCCTGGCGCTCATTGCACTCCTCCCTTTCCAGGGGTAGAATTTCACCATGACAAGACCCGCCAACAAGCAGAGTTGGTATCATCTCTCCCTGAGCGCTGACCAGGTGGCCTCCGGAGAGGTGCAAAAACATCGGGACGCCTTCATGGAGGCCTTCGCCGCCGCCCGTGGGCCGCGCATCATGGCCCTCTTCCAGCGGGAGCGCGAAGACGGCGGGCTCGATCTCTACCTAACCCCCGAGTGCGGCGACTACGCGGCGGAGCTGCTGGCGGAGTGGAGGTGCACCCCTTGCGAGCGCCCGTCGCTGATCGTGCTGCAGCTGCTGGTCGGCCACAATGAGATCACATATTACATGCCCTGAAATCCTTGAGTTCCAACACCCGGCGGCATACGGTTGGCAAAAGACCGCCGTCGCCGCGTCTCACTACCGATTGAACACAGAATAAGCGGAGTAAGCGGGGTCGCGGAGTAAGCGGGGTCGGGCTTCCAAGATGACAAGTTGCAACTTCAATAACAGCTTGGAAGCCCGACCCCAAAAACACGCCCAGTCAAGCCGCGAGCCGGGGTTGCAGGAACCAACGACGGAGAATCAATAACCGATGACTCGATATGTTACTCTCTGCCTAGTTGCTATTTTTCTTCTCCACGTTCCCTTTGCAGCGGCCGCTGACAGAGTTGCCGGGGGCGGGAAAAGGGTCGTGGTTGAACGGGAAAAACGCTTTCTCCAACAGGCGCTGAATGAAGTAGAGGCGTCCAGCAAGCTTGTGCAAGAGGATATCAGCGAACTGGAGCGGCGGATTGACGCCATAAACATCCTGGAGCCGGGTCGGGATGACGCTCTCCAGGACCTGCTCGACTGGAACAACCGCTATCGCGACTGGATCGCAGGTAAGCAGGAGGAGATAGAAGCTGATTTGGCGCTATTTTCGGCCCCTGACGCCGTGAAAGAGACTAGTGTCGGGCGTTTCGACGAAATGGCGGCCACGACAAAAGAACTGGCGCAGGCGCTACGCGACAAGGTGGCTTCCTACATCGCTGAGGAAAAGAAACTCGCCGCGATCATCGACAGGCGCTGGCAGCTTCAGGCACAGATGAACGACTTGGAGTCATCTCGACTCAGATTAAGGGATGCCGGGCAGGTGCGTCCGCTTTCCGAGAAAGAGCGAAGGGAGGAGGAGCATCTCCGGCGCAAAATCCAGCAGCTGCAGACCGAGCTTGCTACGCTTCCCAACATCGAGACCGACCTTCTCCTGCACTATGCCGTACTGGCCGAGCAGGGTGGGTGGGAAGGTGAGTGGCTTAACCTGAAGGTGGAGGAATACCTGGCGCTCTTTGAGGCTGCAGCGCTCCTTCCCGGTGGCGCTGCCCGCAACACGGGGCCGTTGGTAAAGGCGTACCAACGCGTAATCCGCACCTACCAGGGGGAAATAAGCCGTCTTGCCAAGATGAACGACCAACTCGACAGGAAGAGATCCCGGGTTAACCCCACTGGAACGCTTGGGGAACTTGAGCGCTCCCGGGATTTGACCGACCTCTACGACCGGGTGCGGCAAAGGTACGACAGACGCACCAGAGAACTCAAAGTACTGATCGGCGCGTGGGAGGCGGAACTGAATGAGCTCCTGTCCCTGCAGCAGTAAGGGAGACAGGGTCACGAAGGGGAGCAAGGCCAGATACCGAAACTTCTTGCAATATCTGCCCGGTAAATATAATTTATACGCATACAATATGCGCATAAGGAGTGTATCATGCAACTACATGTATTTGATGCAAATGCACCCAAGAAACCCACCAACGTGAGCATTAACAGCGATCTTCTTCAGCAGGCCAAAGAGCATCATATTAACCTCTCACAGGCATTGGAAATACGCCTTGCTGAAATATTGCGGGACGAGAAACGGCGTAATTGGCTGGAGGAGAATCGTGAGGCAATGGAAGAATATAATCAGCGTATTGAGACAGATGGAGTTTTCAGTGACGGCCTGAGGCGGTTCTGATGGCCCAGTTCGATGTTTATACGAATCCAAACCCCGAAACCAAACGGGCAGTCCCCTATCTGCTTGATGTGCAGGCCGACCTCTTGAAAAACCTGAGAACCCGCGTGGTGATTCCCCTCTATTCAATGTCTGCCATGGTTAAGGCGGCAAAACATCTGAACCCCCGATTTTCCATAAAACGAAGCACGGTCATAATGTCAACGGCCGAGCTGGCCGGAGTCACGGTAAACGGTCTTGGTGATAAGGTATGTTCTATCAAGGAACATCGAGATGAAATCATCGCCGCGCTTGATTTCCTGTTCACCGGTTTTTGAAAAATGTAGCTGTACCAGCCATCCACTTGGCGGCAGACGGACAAGCCACAATTACGAATGCTGTGGTATCAGCTTGATCTCCAGCTTGCAGTTAACAGCGGCAGCGTACTTGCGAAGCATCTCCAGTGACGGAGAATGACGGTGAGAACCGAGTGTCGCTTCAACTCTTGCCAGCGATGGCTGAGAAACACCCATTTTAGCCGCCACTTGTTCCTGGGTCATCCCTGCCTGCCGACGTGCCGTAAGCAGGGCATCCAGAGCGGCAAATTCATCATCCAAGGCTTCCCATGCTTTCTTGAAATTGGGGTCTTGCAGGTCTTTCTTCAATTTCTTCTTGGGGTCGTACGCAACTGGTTTATAGCTCATTATCAATTACCTCCTTCTGCCGAGTGAGCGCTATATCGAGTTCCCGTTTTGGTGTCTTATCCGTCTTTTTTATGAAACTGTGGAGAATTATGATCTTTCGTCCGACCATGGTGCAGAAAAATACTCTTCCAATTCCTTCTTCTGCCTTGGCGCGGATTTCAAAAAGGCCACTACCTAGCGCCCTTGTATGTGGCATTCCCAAATTGGGACCGTATTCTTCCATGCGTACAGTCAGTGCTCGAAACCGGGCACGCAAACCAACAGGCCAAGCATCAAGCTCAGCTTCAACAGTTTCATTGTAATATGAAAGACAATAAACCATGATCCAAATATACCATACATGTTATAAATGTAAAGAGCTTTAAAAGCGGGAACCCAACCATCGGCAGGAGCAGCAAAATCACCATGCATCTGGAAAAACTACAGGCCTTCGTGCTTTCAAGCTCCGACTATGGCGAGAGCGACCGGATCGTGTCACTGTTCACGCTTGAACATGGCCGGCTAAAGGGCTTCGCCCGCGGCGCCCGCAACAGCCGCAAACGTTTCGGGCCGGCGCTGGAGACGTTTGCCCGGATCGATCTCCAGCTGAGCTATAAGGACGGCCTCTCTTCCCTGCGGAGTGCCGACGTCATCACGCTCTATTCCGGGATTCGGGGCCTCCTCGGTGCAATTGCCCATGGCCTGTACGCCTGCGAGCTGGTGGAGAGCCTCACCCCGGAAGGGCAGCCGCTGCCGCGCCTGTACCGTCTGCTGGCCGCTTATCTTGAGCGCCTGGATTCCGGCCACGTTGACGATGCCGACCGCCGGCTCTTTGAAATCAATCTGCTGAATATTCTCGGATACCGCCCCTCGCTGGAGGAGTGCAGCCGTTGCGGCTCCGATTTTGACGGGCATGTCGCTCTCATGCAGGAGGGGGGTGAACTGGTCTGCCGTTTCTGTGCCGCAACCGGTCGCCCGATGCCGGCAGCTTCCCTGCGCGGGCTGGGCTCCTGTCTGAACACCGGCCGTTTCGGACAGGTGGCCTTCGATGAAGATGCGCTCCAGGCGGCCGGTATCCTGCTGGATGAATCGCTGGCCAACCATGCGCAAAGAAAGTTGAAAAGCCTGGAGTTTCTGCGGCAAACGTGTGGAAATGGCGCGTCTTGACATTTTATAAATCGTGATTATGCTTTTAGGCGGCAGGGTAGTTACCCAATCACAACCGCTCAAAAGGAGGACTCCGTCATGGCAATTGTAAAGTACAACCCGCTCCGTGATTTGCGCACCATGCAGGACCAGATGAACAGGCTCCTCAACCTTTCCTGGAATCACGACCTGCCCAGCGAAGACATCAAGGAAGGACTCTGGCAGCCGGCTGTCGATATTTACGAGACCGTCGATTCCATCATCATAAAAGCCGAGCTGCCTGATGTAGACCAGAAAGACATCGAAGTTCGCATCGAGGACAGCACCCTGATTCTGAAGGGGGAGCGCAAACACGAAGATGAGGTAAAAAAGGAGAACTACCACCGCATCGAGAGATATTTCGGCAGCTTCCAGCGCAGCTTCAGCCTGCCGACAACGATAGACCAGGAAAAGGTTGTCGCCATCTGCGACAAGGGGGTACTGACGATTACACTCCCCAAGAGAGCGGACAAGAAGCAGAAACAGATCAAGATTCAGGTGAAATAATTTTTCGAAAGCTGTTTAAACTAGAAGAGCCGGGATTACCCGGCTCTTCTAGTTTACGGCACAATAATCTTATGCGGCTTTCAGGCGCGGGGCGGCTCTTTCTTGTCGGCCGGCGCCGGCTCCATCGCCACGTAAGGCATAATCTGCTCCACCGCAGCCGAGGCCGCTTTTACCTGCGGCGCGGACTCTTTATTATCAACCGGAGGCGGCTCTGACGCCCTGTACGGCATGATCGTTTCAGCCGCGGCAGAGGCTTCCTTCACCTGCGCCGTCTCGTCGGCTTTGGCCGCCTCTTCCTGAACCGAGCGCTGGAAACCTTCCGAAGCCTTCTTGAATTCAGCAAGACCCTTTCCCAGCGACTTGGCCAGCTCCGGCAGCTTGTGCGGCCCGATGACGATCAGGGCGATCACGAGAATAATTATCATTTCCGGCATGCCGATTCCAAACATGGTAGTTCTCCTTGAACAGTCAACACGAGTTGTATGCTATTAAAAACGGAAAATAGCCTGTTGGCAATAAAAATCTGTTTTTTGCCCTTGCCATTTATTCCGACTGTGCTACTATGCCCAAAATTTAGGCAGTCTTTGGGCTGTTTCCCCCTCCTCCAGGTTTGTACCATAAGTGTGTATCATGCTAAAACCATTAACAATTGGCTCTCTCGTCCTCCGGCACAACGTCGTGCTTGCACCATTGGCGGGAATTACAAATCTGCCGTTCCGGCTGATCTGTCGAAATGCCGGAGCTTCACTGGCCTATACCGAGATGGTCAGCGTCAACGGCCTGGTAAGGGAAGGGGTCAAGACACTGGCCCTCATGAAGAGTTCACCCGACGACCGGCCTCTCGGCATCCAGCTGTTCGGCGACAAAGCTGCTGACCTGGCCGAAGCGGCGCGCATGGTTGAGGGGTACGGCGATCTGCTGGACATCAACATGGGATGCCCGGTACGCAAGGTGGTCGGAACAGGCGCGGGCAGCGCACTGCTGCTGGAGCCGCTCAAAATCGCCGCCATCGTTCGCGCGGTGCGCTCGGCAACCACGCTGCCGCTGACGATCAAGATCCGTTCCGGCTGGCACTGCGGCGACGATGTCTTTCAGGAAGTCGGGCGCATTGCGCAAGCCGAGGGGTGTGATGCCATCACCCTCCACCCCCGCAGCCGGTCACTGATGTTTTCCGGCCAGGCGGACTGGACGCAGCTGGCAGATATGAAGAATGCCCTGACGATCCCGGTGCTGGGAAGCGGCGACCTGTTTACTCCTGAGGATTGCCTGCGGATGCTTCGCGAAACCGGCTGCGACGGCATCATGATTGCCCGCGGCGCTCTCGGCGCCCCCTGGATTTTCCGGCAGGTCAACGAGCTCCAGGAGACCGGTCACTGCACGCCTGTCAGCACGGTCGAGCGGGCAGACACGATTGAACGGCACCTGCACCTGTTTATTGAAGAAATGGGCGAGGCGGTCGCGGTTCGCGAGATCAAGAAGCATATCGGCTGGTATGCAAAGGGCTTCGCCGGGGCGTCGGAAATCCGCCGCACCGCCAATTACGCCCGGTCGCTTGAAGATATTACGTCACTAACGGAAAGGATGCGGAGCATACCCGACACCCCGGGGCATGTTTCAGAACCCCATGGCGAATGATCAGCTGCAGAAAACCCGTGATGACTACTATGCCACCGTCATCGACAGCGTGGGGGATGGTGTTATCGTCGTCGGGAGCAACGGCCGTATAACCCTGTGCAATCCTGCGGCCGAGGCGATTACCGGGTTCTCGCAGCGACAGGCCCAGGGGGCGGAGTTTGAAAAGCTGTTTGCGCTCGAGACGACCCTGATCGAGATGCTGGCCAAAACCATACACACCGGCATCACCATCTCGGATCATGAAAATGTCGTGGTCCGTTCCACCGGGAGGATTACGCCGGTGGCGGTGACCTGCTACCCGCTGGTCGAGGGGAGCGGCGAGAACATCGGCGCGATACTGACCCTGAAGGACATCACCTATATCCGCGAGCTTGAGGCTGCCGTGCGTCAGGCCGACCGCCTCTCCACGCTTGGCACCCTTGCTGCCGGACTTGCGCATGAAGTAAAAAACCCGCTGGGGGGGATCAAAGGGGCGGCACAGCTGCTGGAGCGCGAATTTGCCCCGGGCAGCGAGATGCTCGACTACACCAAGGTCATGATCCGGGAAACCGAACGCATCGACCATATCATCCGCGAACTGCTCGAGCTGGCCTCGCCGCGGGCTCTCAAGCTCGCGCCGGTCAATCTGCACAGGGTCCTGGGCGACATCCTGCTGCTCCAGAAGCAGGCCGTCGCCGATCAGGAGATTGCGATCATCCAGCATTTCGACCCGAGTATCCCGGACATCATGGCCGACGAGGAGATGCTGACCCGGCTCTTTTTGAACCTGATCCGCAACGCCATCGATGCCATGGGGAATGACGGCCGCCTGACCGTGACCAGCAGGGTGCTGTCCGATTACCGCATGACCCAGAACCGGCGTAATTCGCGCATGGTGGCCATTGAAGTCTGTGACGATGGCCCCGGCATTCCGCAGGCGGATCTGGAAAATATCTGGACGCCGTTCTTCAGCACCAAATCGACCGGAACCGGCCTGGGATTGACCATCTGCCACAAGATCGTCTCGGAGCATCGCGGCATGATCAAGGCGGAATCGGATCCGGGGCACGGAACGAAATTTACGGTGCTGCTGCCGCTGGTGCGGTAAATCCTGTGGGTTATGCCTGAACGTTTTGCACACATATTCAAACGGAATTGAGGTCCATTATGCCGCTCAACAGAATACTGGTAGCCGATGATGAAGAGAGCATCCGCTGGGTGCTTTCAAAGGCGCTCAAGCAGAAAGGTTTCAGCGTGGACCTGGCGCATGACGGCCGTCATGCCCTGGAACTGATCAAGGACAACTGCTATGATCTTGCCATCCTCGATATCAAGATGCCCGGCATCACCGGACTTGACCTGCTGGACAAGGTTCGTGAGCTGAACAACGATCTGCTGGTGGTTATAATGACGGCCGAGGCCAGCATGAAAAATGCTGTGGAAGCGATGAAACGAGGGGCCTACGACTACATCACCAAGCCGTTCGATCTGGATATAATCGATGCCATCATCGAAAAAGTCGCCAAGGCACGCGACATTGCCGGACAGGTAACCACTCTCAAGCAGGAACTGAAAGACCGCTATCAGGCCGAAAAAAATATCGTCGGTAATTCGACGGCCATGCAGGATGTCTACAAGACCATCGGCAAGGTGGCGGTAAGCGATGTCACGATCCTGATCCAGGGTGAGTCGGGAACCGGCAAGGAGCTGGTGGCGCGAGCCGTCCATTTCAATTCGGAGCGTCTCGGAAAACCGTTTGTCGCGATCAACTGCGCCGCGATACCTCGTGACCTGCTGGAGAGCGAGCTGTTCGGCTCGGAGAAAGGTGCCTTCACCGGCGCCGGAGAGAGGAAACAGGGCAAGTTCGAGCAGGCCAATCACGGCACCCTCTTTCTGGATGAGATCGGAGACATGCCGCTGGATCTGCAGGCCAAGATCTTGCGGGTGCTGCAGGAACAGGAGATCACCCGGATCGGGGGAAACCAGAATATTCCGGTGGATGTCAGGATTGTCGCCGCGACAAACCAGTCGCTGGTCGAGAAGGTGCGTCAGAAAGAGTTCCGCGAAGACCTCTACTATCGCCTGAATGTTGTGCCTATTACCCTCGCTCCGCTGCGTGAACGACGCGACGATATTCCCGACCTGGCCAACTACTTTTTGTCCCGCTCCTGCGCGGAGATGTCCGTTGTTCCCAAACGGCTGGCAGATGACGCGCTGGCGCTCCTGAAGGGATATTCCTGGCCCGGCAATGTGCGCGAGCTCGAGAATTCCATCAAGCGGGCCGTGATCCTGTCAAACGATCCGCTCCTGACCGCGCTTGACTTCGGTGGACTGCTCCCGGCACGAGAGATCGCACAGACCGGGTCGCAGGAGACATCGCTGGAAGCGCTGATCGACCTGAAACTGAGATCCTGCATGAACGGTATTGAGGGACTTGAGAAGGGGGATATTTATTCGATGGTGCTGGAGCAGGTCGAACGCCCACTGATCCGCCTCGTGCTGGAAAAATGCCGCTGGAACCAGGTTAAGGCGGCCGATATACTCGGCATCAATCGGAACACGCTGAGGAAAAAAATATCGGAGCTGCAGATAGAAATGAAAAGGGGCTGAATAACAGCCCCCGTAAATCCTAAAAGAGTTTCAGATTCTCCAGCGCCTTAAGCGGCTGGTTGTTGAACGACTGCCGCTCCTTGCGCTCCTCCGGTTCCGCAACCGGTTCCGCTGGAGCCGTATGGCAGGTTTCATCCAGCACGCAAACCACCTCCTGCTCCCCGGCCGACTCCCCATCCATTCCATTGCTCTTGAAAAAATAACGGTCATACAGCCGGTGATGCGCGGTCCAGCGTGACGTAGACACGGTCTCTTTGGCGATGTGGGCCCGTATGCCGTTGATCTTCGAGTCCAGGTCATCCAGATAATTGAGGATTGTTGCCTCGATCGTCTTGGGACGCTTGGGCGAACCGTATTCGTACTGACCATGGTGGGAAAGCAGCATATGCTTGAGCAGCAGAGCCAGTTCACGCGGAAAGCCCTCCACCTGACGGATCTTCTCATCCACCAGCTCCACGCCGATCGTGATATGCCCGAGCAGCTTGCCCGCGTCGGTATAATCAAAGGCCCGTTCGAAACTCATCTCGTAGATTTTGCCGACATCGTGCAGCAGCGATCCGACCACCAGCAGATCCTCGTTGATCCCGCCATACAGCGGCACAATGGTCTTGGACAGCTTGACCAATGAAAGCGAATGTTCCAGCAGCCCGCCAAGATAGACGTGGTGCATTCCCTTGGCTGCCGGAGCCTGACAGTACATCCTCATAATCGGCTCATCGGCCAGAAAGGCTTCCATCAGCCCTTTAAGATGGGGGTTGCCGAGCGCGGCAACCGTATCGGTCAATTCCTGGCGCATCTCGGCGCCGCCACGGGGCGACTCGGGGAGAAAATCGGCCAGCACGACCTGTTCCTCCGGCACCTTGGCGATTTCCGCAATGACGACCTGCATTTTGTTCATGTAGACCGAAGCCTTGCCGCGTACCGAGACGAAATCATCCTTGTCAAACTGCTTGTCGAGCAGCTCCGTATTGTCCCACACCTTGGCTTCTATATCGCCGCTCTTATCCATCAGACGCAGGTTCATGTACGGCTTGCCGTTCTTGGCCATGGCCAGGATTTTATCCTTGACCAGAAAAACGGCATTGACCGGATCACGATCTTTTATCTCACTGACGAACTGTTTTGACACGCGACACTCCCCTTGATGCTGCTTGATAACATACAGCGGTGACGTTAGCACGACGCAGGGACAATGTACAAGACTGAATCAGGTTATACGTTATCAGGCAAACTGAATATGAAATAAGTGCTTGCCTTTTAGAATCAAATCCTCTATGGTGTCTAATTGTTGTGCCACATGAAGCAGCGGTATGGTGTCCGTTGTTTCTCTCTTGATCATCGCATTCTGCCCCCCCTGTAGCTTCAATCCCGATTGAAACAAGCAGACCGTACGGCAGGCGAAGATTTATTGTCTGCCCGCACGTTACTGCATTTACCTTCCCGGAATCATCTGTTTGATTCCCCGGTCCGTGTGCGCTTTTATCTTTACACCGCTCCAGACAAAGGAATCAACATGACGTTTGAAGAACTGGGCCTTAATCCGGCCATCCTGTCGGCTATTACCGCCTGCGGCTACACAACCCCGACCCCCATTCAGGAACAATCAATCCCGCTGGTACTGGCAGGACATGACGTGATCGCCACCGCCCAGACCGGTACCGGCAAGACCGCCGCCTTCGTGCTGCCGGCCTTGGAACTCCTGACCAAAAAATCGACCCTGCCCGGCAAAGGGCCGCGTATCCTGGTTCTGGCACCGACCCGTGAGCTGGCTGGCCAGGTCATGGAGTCCGCCCGCAACTACGGCCGCGGCATCCGTCCCCGCTGCGGCACACTGCTTGGCGGCATGCCCTATCGCGAACAGCTCCGCCTCCTATCCGCGCCGGTTGACATCATCGTCGCCACTCCGGGACGCCTGGTAGACCACATCGAGCGCGGCAGCATCCGTCTCGACCGTCTGGAGATGCTGGTTCTCGACGAAGCCGACCGCATGCTCGACATGGGTTTCAGCGAAGACATCAACAAGATCGTCGAGCGCACCCCTTCCAACCGCCAGACCCTGATGTTCACCGCCACCATGGAGGGTGACATCGCACGCCTGGCCGAGAAAATGATGCGCGAACCGAAACGGATTCAGCTGGCTGTCAGCACCTCATCGCACGCCTTGATCGAGCAGCGCCTGCATGTTACCGACAACCTGAATCACAAGAAAGAGCTCCTCAATCATCTGGTCAGCGATTCCGAACTGACCCGCGCGATCATCTTCTCCGCCACCAAGCGCGACGCCGATGAATTATCCCGTGAACTCTCCCGCAACGGCTACCCTGCAGCCGCCCTGCACGGTGACATGACCCAGATGGCCCGCAACAAGACCATCGACCGTATGCGCCGCGGCGGCATCCGCCTGCTGGTGGCCACCGACGTGGCGGCCCGCGGCCTGGATGTAAACGGCATCAGCCATGTCATCAACTTCGACCTGCCGCGCTTTGCCGAAGACTATGTCCACCGTATCGGCCGTACCGGCCGCGCCGGGGCAACCGGAATCGCCATATCATTCGCCTCTGCCGGCGAACGCAATTATCTGGAGCGCATCGAGCGTTTCATCGGCAAAAAACTGCCGGAGCTGCAGATTGCCGGGCATGAACCGTCAACCTCCATCAGGAAACCGGCCGGCCGCAGCGGCGGCCCCCGTAAAAGCGGCCCTGGCGGCCCTGCCGGCCGTTTCGGCAAACCTGCGGGCGGACGTGACGGCCAGGCAAAATCGTGGAGCAAATCGGCGAAACCGGCCGGAAGCGCTCCACGCAGCGCACCTGCAACTCGTCACGAACCAGTAATCGAGTATCGCTCAAGACGCCCACAGGCGTAAGCGTTTCTCAGCTTTCAACAATAAAGGCCTCCAGGGTTTTCTCTGGAGGCCTTTTCATTACTTAAGAATACAATAGTTCACGCGAAGTCGCGAAGTTCGCGAAGATAAACCTATAAAAAGCAGTTAACCGCCGATGAACGCGGATAAACGCCGATAGATCAAAAGCTTATGACAAAATCTAGGTATAACCAAAATGGTTATTGTCTTTAGTAAAGATTTGTATGGTTTTATCTGCGTTCATCCTATCTATCTGCGGTTAACTGCCGTATTTAGGATAAACAGATAACCAAATAAAGTATTTGAATCACCGGTCTGGTGAAGCATGGATGTTTAACAGGAATTTGATTTCTTCGCGCCTTCGCGACTTGCCTGGAGGCACCTGCTTCTGGTCGCGTGAACAGAATTTGCGGCGCTACTTCTTCTCAAGCTTCCCCTTCAACTGTCCGCACGCCGCCGAGATATCGCCCCCCCGGCTGTCACGGGTGATGACCGTCACATGCCGGTCGATCAGATACTTGTGAAACGCATCGATAGCCGCTCTGGAAGGCGCCTTGAAACCGCACCCTTCATGCTCGTTGAACGGGATCAGGTTGACCTTGTTCGGGATGTCGCTGATCAGCTTCAAGAGCCGTCTGGCATCCTCCAGCGAATCATTTACCCCCCCCAGCATTACATATTCGAAGGTGACTTTACGGCGCCCCGGCAGCGGGAACTCCTTGCACGCCTTCAATAGCTCCCTGAGCGGGTAGCTCCGGTTAACCGGCATGATCCTGTTCCGCAGTTCATCGGTCGTGGCATTCAGCGACACCGCCAGGTTGACGTTCGGAATCTCCCGCCCCAGCCGCTCCATCTCCGGCACCAGTCCGCAGGTGGAGACGGTTACCCGCCGGTTGGAGAGCTGCAGGCCGTTGCCGTCGATCATGATCCGGATCGCCGGGATGACGTTGTCCAGGTTATGCAGCGGCTCCCACATCCCCATCAGCACGATATTACGGATGGCCGCCGGCGACTCCGGCTGGTCATCGTCATCTTCGTCGTCAACCGTTTCTGTCACCGCTAGTGAAAGTGCGGGCGGATTCCTGATCAAATCACGCTTGACGGCCATGATCTGGTTAACTATTTCCGCCGTCGTCAGGTTGCGGGTCAACTTGAAAGTGCCGGTCAGGCAGAACTCGCACGCCATGGCGCAGCCGACCTGCGACGAGATGCAGAGAGTATTGCGCCCCTCGATCGGTATCAGTACTGATTCAACAGCGTTGCCGTCGTCAAGGGTGAAGAGGTATTTGCGCGTCCCGTCGCTCCCCTCCTCGATCGCCTCCGGTTCGAGGTTGCTGATATAGGCGGTTTCGGCCAGCTCCGCACGAAGAGCCTTGGAGATGTTGGTCATCTCCTCGAATCCCCGGGCATCCTGCTGGTAGATCCACTTGAATACCTGGAGGGCACGAAAGCGCTCTTTGCCCTGACCCTGGAGAAACTGTTCCAGAGCGGGAAGTGTGAGATTTTTCAGGTCGGTTTTTTCATTCATTTTTTGTCGGCCGGACTTTCGTTTTGATTTGCAGGCGCCGTGTCACCCGATTGCGGTACCGGCGGGTCAACCGGCTTTTCCTTCTGTTCCGCGGCTGGTTCCGCCAACGGCTCAGCCGGGTCTTTCCTGGCAGATGACGGCGATGTAAATGTCGGTGGAGTACTGATGACCTCGTCAATCTTCTGCTGCATCCGCCCGATGTTGGGCGACTGCGCCAGGGCGGCCTGATATTCAGCTTCGCCGAGAACACCTTTCTGGCGCAGCAGCCGCAGGATCATGTCGGAACGCTTCAATACCTTGCCCAGGTTCTTGTAAGGGTTGTAGGCGAGCCGCGGGCCGGGGAGCATCGCGGCAAGAAAGGCGCATTCCCGCGGCGTCATGCTTGATGCCGGCTTGCCGAAATAATACTGGGCCCCTTGACCGATGCCGTACACCATCGGCCCCAGCTCAACAACGTTCAGATACAACTCGATTATGCGCCCCTTGGTAAGCTCCTGCTCCATCCGGTAAGCCAGATAGATCTCCTTCAGCTTGCGGGTGATCGTCTTCTCGCGGGAGAGGAACAGGTTCTTTGCGGCCTGCTGGGTAATGGTCGAAGCGCCGCGCTTCAGGCTTTTCTTCTCCAGATCATACTTGATGGCATTCTTGATAGCCTTGACATCAAAACCTTCATGCTTGTAGAAGTTGGAGTCTTCGGCCAATATCACCGCCCATTTCATCTCGGACGGGATGCGCCCTGACGGCGTCCAGGAGCGGTTCTTCGGCCCGACCACGAAGTCGTGGTACCCGCCCTGCCAATCTTTGGCCTGGATGGTAGTACTAAATTTCTTATCGGCCAGATCGGCGACAGGGGGCGCCAGTGCCAGGGAAATTCCGATATAGGCCAGGTACGCGGTTATCGCCAGCGATATATAGAGGAGACTTTTTTTCATTATGGACTGGTCACAAGATCGCACATTATAGGATTGTCAGTGCAATATCGTCGCACAAATGGATTTGTCATATTCATTCTTCTTCGGAGGCCGGTCTTCTGACACGCCTCTCTCTTCTGCCTCGCCTGGTTACGTTGTTCTGTGGTTCAGCGCTGACGACCGGCGGTTGTGAACCCGGTGCTCCCGCCTGAACGGGTTGCACAGTTGGCGCCGGACCGGTTTGCAGATTCGGTTGAGGAGTCGTTGAGTCGGTCGCTTCGGGAAAACGGGCTTTGACCCTGGTTCGATACCGGGCAGGTATCTCGTAATCCTTGTTGGTATAATGCTCGATACCCCGCGAGTCGGTCCAGGAATAGATTATCCCGAAGGCGGGCGATGCAACAAAAATTAGTGCCGCGAGTACAACACTCTTCATCATTTCCAACCCATTTTCAGATTAATGCTGACGGAGTAGCCATTCATGCTCACGGATATTGCTCCCGAGGAAACTGTCACTGCGCGGCGCCCTTCACAGGAGTTGATTCAGACGACACCAACTCGACCGTGATGTTTCCGAAAGCGGTCGATGTTTCGATGCGAACCGGCACTTTAAAGTCATCATCGGTTATCCAGATCATCTTATCACCTGTCTTCCTGAAAATCCCGCTTTTTTGCTGAACATGACGTAACAGCAGAGTATCCACCTTCTTTAAATTACGCAGCCGGATCTTCTCCTGGCGCAATACTTCAACCGGTACAGGCGCATAGGTATCACCGTCGTAAACATGCAGTATTTCCGTTTTGCCAATCTGTAACGGCCGGTTCCTGAGGTAATAGAATGACGACAGGGTATCGAGCACGTCACTATTGGGTATGGTCTCGTTCGAGTACCGCTTCCGAATACGGTCGATCCAGAACACGCGCTTGTCCCTCAGGAAGATGGTAAAGCCGATGTCGCTGCTGAACGAGCCTTCCTGCTGCCTGATCTTGGTAATGATGAAGTTGCCGCCGATGTGTCTGGTCTCTATGACATCATCGACAGGGTAGATGCTTGTGAGGGCGGTATTTGACCTGGTTCTCAGGGTTATCCGGAGCTCGTTGTTTTCGTTTTTTGCTTCCAGCTCCACGTTTCCCACCGGGACGCCCAGCAGGCTGATCAGATAGGAGAGTTTTTCACTTTTTGACGACAGAAACTCGCCGACGGTTCTGAGCGGAGGGGGGATTGCAGCTTCCGACGCAATGTGCCGTGATGCGGCAGGTTGCCGGTCGATTGCCGGCTCGCTGGTCCGGGTCATTATATCGGTCTTTTCTTTGCCGATTACATCAGGCTCGACGCTCTTCGGTTCGGCCGGGCCTTTTTCCGGTACTGCCGGAGGCGCGTCAACCTCTCCGCCCTGTACCCGGGCATGATTCCTCTCATCAGTAACATCTTTCGCAACGTCATCCGTATGGCGGCTCTTCCGGCTGTCAGTGTCCGCGACCGGTTCGGCGTCACTATGAGGCTTTGTCAAGTCAACCATTACGGCCTGTAGAGGGTTGACCGGCGCGGCAAAACTGTAGTTCCCGAACCTCCCCAGCGAAATCAGTACCAGCAGGTGCACCAAAACGGATAACCCGATAGAGACGGCCAAAGTCCGGATTTTATCAGATTGTGTGCTCATCAGTTTCGAAATCTCGAATTAAACAGACGTAATACTCACTTAATTTCAATTTCATCCCATCACTGCATGCATTTCAATGGGACATAAAAAACAGCCGAAGAGGTATCCCCTCGGCTGTTTAACCCTCTACCTATAAACTGCAACCGCGACTCGAATCAATAACTCTTCAACGTATCCGTAGTGAAATGCATCGGCATGCCGGAAGCGGAGAAATCGAAATGTTTTCCGTGGTCCTTCATCATCAGCTTGAACGCGCTCATCATGTAGCGCCGCTTGAAACCGTCCTCCAGCGCGACAATTTCCTGCACCTTCTCCGAGTAAAATTTCATGTAGCAGGTACCGAGTGCCTGGGTTATTTCGTCCATGCTCATCTCGAACGGTTCGATAATGGGAGTTACCAGATTGTATTTCGAGTAATCCCAGACCCTGATGCGATCCTTCATATCCGCATGAATCGGGGTAAACGGCATGGGTGTCACCACGGGAAACACGGCGATATCCGGATTGAGATACTTGGCGGATTCGATGGTGCTGTCGATTGACTCCCAGGTTTCGTTGGGAAAGCCGATCATGAACGACGCTTCCGTAATGATGCCCGCTTCGCGACACAGGTCCAGAGCCTGCTTGTTCTGCTCGAAACTGGTGCCTTTGTTCAGGCTCTTCAAGGTATCCTTGTCGGCACTCTCGGCGCCGATGTAGATGTGGATGATGCCGGCCTCCCGGTATTTGTGCAGAATGTCCGCATCCCGGATGATATCTTCGACTCTGGTTTCGATCAGCAGATGCACCCCGAACTTCCGTTCGATGACCAGATCCAGAAACAACTCCCACCGGTCGCGGTGTTTGGTCGGATAGGCGTCGATCAGGGTAAAAAAACCGATCTTGTAGGTATCGATCAGGTGGGCCATCTCCTCGATGACTTTTTCAGGTTTCCGACAGCGCCAATCCTCGCGCCAGAACATCCTCTGGCTGCAGAATGCGCACTCCATGTCGCAGCCGCGTGAAGTCAGGATGGAGGCCATTCTGCCGCCGGGCGCCACCCGGTAATGATAATCATTCCAATCCAGCAGATGCCATGCCGGTGTCAGGGAATCCAGTTCGACGATGTGAGGCTGATTTGCATTTGAAACGACCTCTCCCCCCTCCAGAAACGCGACGCCCTTGACGTTTTTCCTTTTTCCCTCCGGAATAGCGGCAAGCAGCTGCTTCAAGGTCTGCTCCGGTTCTCCCTTAATGATGTAATCGACGTGGTTTTTGTCGTCTTCGAGGATTTCATTAAACATGAACGTCGGATGGGGGCCGCCCAGCAAGGTGACAATGGCCGGATTTACCTCTTTGACAACATCCAGAATCTTCAGCGCGTCGGGGACCGTGGCGGTGCTGATGGCGCCGGTGACCGGAAGATAATCAAGGGTCATGACGTAATCGGGTTGGAAGCGTTCTATTTCATGCCTGATATCTTCGAAGTTAAGACCTTTGTTCATGGCGTCGAATATCCTGGCCTCATGCCCCTCTTCGAGTGCGGCTCCGGCGAGATAGGCCAGATGCAGCGGCGGCCAGGTGCCGACGACCTGCACTCCCCAGCAGTGATACGGGGCTGTTACAAAAAGAATCTTGCTCATATGTTTCTCCTGTGTGTAATGGATATCAATTGCAGAAAAAATGAGGTGTCACCGGCGCAGCCGAGGCCCGCAAGTCTCCTCCAGGCACTCTAGCAGGGAAACGACCAGTGGTCATGTAAAGATTTGGTAAAGTTACGTATGAGGGGTGAGGGGTAAGAGATTTCTCTTCACTCTTCACTCTTCACTCTTCGACTTTTGGCAGCGTGAACCAGACGCGTGTTCCGCTCCCGTCGCTTTCCGCGCCTACCGTGCCGCCGTGCGCCTCGATAAGCTCCTTGACGATTGCCAGTCCGATACCCGCGCCCCCCGCGTCCCGTGAGCGGGAACGGTCCCCCCGGAAAAACCGCTCGAACAGATACGGAATATCATCTGCCGCAATCACCGCGCCGCTGTTGGCGAAGACGGTCTTTATGCCATCGACGGTACGCTGAGTTGAAATTGTCACGCTTCCCCCGCACGGGGTGTATTTCCAGGCGTTGTCGGCCAGGTTGCGAATCGCCTGCAGCAGTTTGTCCCGGTCTGCAACCACAAGAGCTCTCCCCGGATCAAGCCGCCATTGCACGTCAATTTCCTTATCCTGGAAGTTCGGCCGGTACAGGTCCATGATCTGGGACAGCAGTTCATGAAGGGAAAGTTCCTGGAAATCGAGAAACGCCTCGGCGGCATCGGCTTTTGCCAGTTGCTGAAGGTCCTCTACCAGGCTGACCAGGCGCAGGACTTCCTGTTCAAGCATCCGGAATGTTTCCGGGGACGGCGGTATGACGGAATCACTCAGCCCCTCCAGGTAGCCGCGCAGATTGGTCAAAGGGGTACGCAGTTCATGGGAGATGTCCGCGACCATGTTCTTGCGCAACCGTTCGACCTTCTCAAGGTTATCGGCCATATGGTTAAAGGCGTCGGCAAGCTGCCCCCCTTCATAGCGGGACACCGCCTTGACCCTTTCGGAATAGTTGCCGTCGGCAACCTTTTTGGTGATGGCGGTGATCTGCAGCAGCGGACGGAGCACCCAGCTGGTTAACAGGTAGGTAAAGAGCAGGGTCACGGCCAGTGCAATCAGGACTCCCCAGAACAGGTTATGATGGACGGCATCAAGAAATTGGCGGTGCAGGCCAACCGGCGAGACATGGAAATGAACTTCCAGCTCCTTTAAATAATCGGCGGCCCGCCGGTCAATGGCGTGCCAGATCAGCAGGGCGAAAACCGCAAAGACCGGAACGATATGCCCTACCAGCAGTTTCCAGAGCAGTCGCTGCCTCATCGCCCGTCCTCATCGGTAAAGAGGTAGCCGTACCCCCGCACCGTCAGGATGAAGCGCGGATGGGCGGGATCGTCCTCGATCTTCTGGCGGAGTTTGCCGATATGCACGTCGATAACCCGGTCAATCACCGCCTCGCTGTTCTGATAGCACTGGCTCAGGAGTTCCTCTCGGGAAAAGGTCTTCCCGGGAGAGCCCATCAGAGCATGCAGAAGCTTGTATTCCCACGCCGTCAGCGGCACAGGTTTTCCGGCACGGGTAACCATGTGTTTATCAGGATTCAGTTCCAGACCACCACACGAGAGCACAACCGCAGCAGATGGTGAAGGCGGCCTGCTGCGGCGCAGGATCGCCTTGACCCTCTCTACCAGTTCGCGGGGGCTGAACGGCTTGACCACGTAATCATCGGCGCCAATCACCAGACCCGCGACCCTGTCGACCTCCTCCTCCCGTGCCGTAAGCATCAGGACCGGAACCTCGGAACTTTTCCGCAGGGCCCGGCAAATCTCCAGGCCGTCCACGTTCGGCAGCATGACATCGAGGATGACGAAAACGGGATGGCAAGCGCCGGCTGCCTGTATCGCCTGCCCGCCATCATGGACCACCACCGCCTTGAACCCCTCCCGCTCAAGATACGTTGCGACCAGCGCGGCGGTATTGCGGTCATCTTCCACTATCAGCACGGTACCCTGGCTGCCGATGGAGTGGTTCATGTTTTTTCTCTCATCCGTCAATATGCCCCTGCTCATCCATTTCTCCGCTTCATCTCTTCAATCTTTGCCGGGATCTTGCCAAGTATGCCGACCCCCAGTTTTTTCATGACAAAGTGGCTGCTCATGAACAGCTTGGTGATGCGCATCAGATAGTCTCGCTTGAAGCCGGCCTTCATGGTCATGAATTCCATTAACTTGCCCATATAAAAGCGGCGGTAGCAGTCCGCCTGCGCAACTTCAACCTGCAGAATACTCATTTTGTGCGGTTCGAGGACGGGATCCACCATGTTGTATTTCCCGTAATCGTGGACCCGGAGATGGGGTTCAAGGTCTGTGTACCCTTCAGAGTACGGCCATGGTGTGTAGGTCAGAAAATTAGCAATGTCCGGGTTATATTCCTGGACCAGTTGCATGGTGTTATTGATACTGGATGGAGTCTCATCGGGGAAACCGAGCATGAAAGAGGCCTCTGACACTATCTCCTGCTCACGGAGGATATCAAAAACCCGGCCCATTTCCGCAATATTCATCTCTTTTTTCACGGCATCGAGGGCCGCCTGGTCGGCGGTTTCAATTCCGACGGAGATATAAATGATTCCTGCCTTCCGGTACTTCCAGATGATGTCGCTATCCCGGATTATGTCCGGGGCCCTGGTTTCCATCAGGAGATAAACAGGGATATCCTTGGCAATGAGCGCATCGAGGAAGGTTTCCCAACGCTCCCTGCTTCTGGTGGGATACTCATCGGCAATCAAAAAGACGTTAACGCCGTAAGTCGCATACAGGTATTCCAGCTCGTCAGCCACCTTCCGGGGATCACGGGCGCGCCAGGACTGCTCCCAGAACTTCTGCTGGGAGCAGAATGCGCAGACGTGACGGCAGCCGCGCGAGGAGCTGATCGTTCCCAGGCGGGAACCCGGAATCACCAAGCTGTAATAGTCCTCCCAGTCGAGAAGATCCCACGCAGCCGGGAGATCGTCAATGCTCTCCATGAAAGTGCGGCTGCCGGTCCTGACGACTGCTCCCTCCCGCCGAAAGGCAATCCCGGCAACCGTTTCCGGGTTTCCGTCGGCCTCCAGCACCTCCAGCAAATGCCGGAGCGTGACTTCTCCCTCGCCGATGATGATATAATCGACTGCGGCTGAGCCAGTAAGCACCTCTTCATACATGAAGGTCGGGTGCACGCCGCCCAGGATGGTTACCGTATCCGGCTTGATCCTTTTGGCCAGCTCAAGGGTCTTGACTGCGTCATTTATGGTAGCGGTGATCGCGGTGGAAGCAACGTAATCCGCCATGGATTCACGAAGACGGTGCTCAATCTCGGGATACGCATGACCCTTGGCCATGGCATCATAGATCTCTGCATCCGGTATCACCTGTCGGGCAGCAGCGGCAAGGTAGACCAAACCGAGAGGAATCCAGCGGCCGGCAATTTCATCCACGCCACTATGATAGGGGGGAGTTACAAGCAGGACCTTCTTAAGGTTTGCGGCTGTTTTTATTTGACATCTCCCTTGAAATTCAATACGTTGCATTATGAATGCAAGATTAATATCCGCTTGCGACACTATCATGATATAGCGTTAAAATCCAGCCATTTCCATTAAGATCAGCCCTCGTAATCTCATACCATTTCCTGACGCAACAGCAGTAACGACAACTGAAACAGATCCGGGGAAATAATGGGCAATTTATTGAGAACATCGCCATATAATCGAAGCTTTCTTGATTGTTCTCAAAATCTAAACGTGATAAGCACATTCATATGAAACTCATCATCCAGATACCATGCTTCAACGAGGCGGAGACTCTGCCCGTTACCCTGAAAGATCTTCCTCGTGATGTGTCGGGGTTCGACAGCGTGGAATGGCTGGTCATCGATGACGGCAGCAGTGACGGAACAGCGGAGGTCGCTCTGAATAACGGCGTGAACCACGTCGTCACCTTCACCAAAAACCAGGGACTGGCACGGGCCTTTCTGGCCGGACTGGACAGCTGCATCAAACTGGGCGCAGACGTCATTATCAACACCGATGCCGATAACCAATACATGGCTGCCGATATTCCGGCGCTGGTAGCCCCTATCCTTGCAGGTAGAGCCGATGTCGTAATCGGCGCCCGCCCTATCAACGAAATCAAGTCATTTACTCTGGCTAAGAAGCTGCTGCAAAAAGCCGGCAGTTCCGTGGTGCGCTTTGTCAGCAAGACCAACATTCCTGATGCCCCAAGCGGATTCCGGGCGATGACCCGCGAAGCGGCGATGCGTTTCAATGTTTTTAACGACTATACCTATACGCTGGAAACCATAATCCAGGCGGGCCAGAAGAACATTGCCATGGCCTCGATTCCGGTGCGCGTCAACAGTGCCTTGCGCCCGTCGCGCCTCGTAAAGAGCAATTCCTCCTACATCAGAAAATCCCTGGTCACGATCGTCAGGATCTTTGTCGTTTACAAGGCGTTCAGGTTTTTCATGTCGGTAGGATTGACGGCTCTATCGCTCGGCTTACTCGGAGCGGCCAGATTCCTCTACTATTACTTTACCGGTGATGGTACCGGGCATGTGCAGTCGTTGATATTATCATCAATACTGCTGGGCGTTGGTTTCCAGACCATACTGACCGCCTTCTTGGCTGATCTCCTGGCGGTAAACCGTCGCCTTATGGAAGATGTCCAATATCGCGTAAAAAAGCTGGAATATCCGGCAACGTCGGACCGTCATTACGGCATCCGGAAGAACCAAGAACATCAATCCTGAAGCATGCTTGGATGTACCTTACAAATCAGCTAATTCAACAGGAGAACTTCACGATGAAGCGCATTATTCTGTTTGCAGTAATGGCAGTCGTCATGTCAATGGCGTCGGCAGCGGTGGCACTGGACAATACGGCACTTTTCGGTACCTGGCAGCTGGTTGAGCCTGCCATGGGCAAAGATGGCAAACCATGCCCCTTTGTCGGCAAGCAGATCCTGTTTACTGTCGACGGGACAATGGTATCCGACAATATGCCGATGCCTTTCAAATACAAGGTCGACCTCGACAAGGCGGAAACCGAAAGGGTTATTTCGCGCTTTCCTGAGCTGAAAGGGATGGAGATCATGCTGGCTATGATGGGAGACTCGCAGAGTGACTGGTCTAAAGCCCCGATAGTCTATGGGGTGAAGTTGAAGGGCAACCAGTTAACCATGAAAGTCTCCGGGTATACGCCGGCACGTTACAAGAAACAGAAATAAAGCGACTCTATCTCCACACATCGCGCGAATGGAACTACAATGCGTCGCTTGATCAAGTGGCTGGTATCCAAAGCCTCACGAGATACGACATCCGGACAGTTTATCGCCGAGATTGATGGACTCCGGTTCATCGCCATCTTTTCGGTGATCCTGTTTCATCTGAACTGGTTTATTACCTCGAAGACCGGAAGGTCGGATGAGGCTGATTTCCTGACGAAGTTCCTCTCCCACGGGCACATCGGCGTTCAGCTCTTCTTCGTCATCAGCGGCTTCGTCATTGCCCTGCCCTTTGCCAAGGGGTACCTGTTAAACGGCAGACTCCCGAATCTTCGTCAGTATCTTTTCCGCCGGCTGACCCGCCTGGAACCACCCTATATAGTCAACCTCCTGTTCCGCTTTGCATTGCTTCCCCTCGCCACTGCGGACACGTTCAGCGATCTGCTTCCCCACCTGTTGGCCAGCATGGGGTATCTGCACAACATCATCTACGGGAGCATGAGCAGAATCAACTTTGTTGCCTGGTCCCTTGAAATTGAGCTGCAGTTCTATCTTCTGGCCCCGCTCATAACATCGGTATTCATGATCAGGTCGAAGATTGGCCGCAGGCTGCTGCTTGTCGTACTCATCATCATCTTTCCCCTCATCGCATCAGCTCTAAACGGTTTTCCGAGAGTAAACCTCTCCATTCTTTCAGCGGCACATTACTTCCTGACCGGTTTCCTGCTAGTGGATATCTACTTGATCGAATGGAACCAGAATCCGGCCAAATCCTGGCACTGGGATCTGGTGTCCGTCCTGTCATGGGCCGCCATCGTTGCGTTGCTCTATCAGGGAGCAGAAGAGTCCTTAATCGTAATTCCAACTTTTTTCGCCTATGTTGCCGCCTTCAAAGGAGTGCTGAGTAATCGTTTCTTCTGTCAGCCCGTGATCTACATCATCGGCGGCATGTGCTACACGCTCTACCTGTACCACTACTCGGTGATTTCCGTTATCTGCCGCCTGCTGATCAGGGTCGAGTTCCTGAATCAGCTGCCGGCCTGGCTCGAGATTATCGTGGCAGGCCTGGTTATCGTGCCGGCCGTCCTGCTTTCCGGCGGCCTCTTGTTCATCCTGATTGAAAAGCCCTGCATGAAGAAGGATTGGCACATCAAACTTCTGGGACGATTCAAAGCAGGGACTTGAGCAGTGACCAGGGAGCGGCAATACTGGACTTGGATTGAGGATTATATTATATTTCGGTCCGACGGTACGTTAGCTTAACCCGACTACTATTTTACAGAGGTGCGCCATTAGAATAGGAGTCATTACTTATGATTTTTTTCCGTTGATCGGCGGTATCGGCAGACACACCTATCAGATGTTCTCAAGCCTGAAGGGCGAAGACTTCCTCTTTTTCTCCCCATCAATAAACTCTCTGGATCGCCACATTCTCATTAATTTCCTCCCGATACGTCTTCTCAAACAGGCAGGTGTATCCCTCTGGCTCCACTTCAATGCACGTCGTATAATTTCCCGCCATCACCTGGACCGTGTGAATATCCACTCCGGACCAGGCGGAATACTCTGCGTACGCCGGCTCCCGGTTCCCGTCATCGTCACCTGCCACCACACCTACCGGCAGCAAGTCAGCCATATCCGTACACAGTTCTGGAAGAACATATTCCTTCCCTTCGAAAAGAGGACATACCAGCTTGCCCACAGGATCGTCGCCGTATCGGAAGCGACGAAGAACGCGCTGGTCGAATATTATGCAATCCCCGAACAGAAGATAACCGTTATTCATAATGCCGTGGACACGAGCAGATTTCAGCACCTGGAAATCCCGAAAAACCCCCATTCACTGCTCTATGTCGGCCGGATTGCCAAGCGAAAGGGAATCGATTTTCTTATCCGCAGCATGCCCTTTGTTGTACGAACTATCCCTGACGCTCAACTCCTTGTCGGGGGGAAAGGAAGTTGCCTGGAAAAGATGAAAGCCCTTGTCAGGCAACTGGGCCTGGAGCGCAATGTCACGTTCCTCGGCTTCGCAGCGGATGACCAGCTGAATACCCTGTACAACCAGGCCGGGTGCGTTGTGGTCCCCTCGGTCTTCGAAGGATTCGGCATCACCGTCATCGAAGCCCTCGCGGCCGGAACCCGTGTGGTCGGGACCGATGTGGACGGTATCCGGGAAATTCTGCAGAGCGGGGAGTACGGACGGCTTGTCCCCTACGGAAATCAACGAGCCCTGGCGAATGCCATCATCGCCGAACTGACTGAGCCGAAAAGGACCGGAGCGTTACGGGCGGAATACCTGGCCGAACGGTTCCGGGAACGGTATCTGGAAGTACTGAAAGGATGACCGCACTCCGATGAGTTCAGCCTGGACCAAATACCTGCCCGGCATCATCAGGGAATGGCTGGAAGGAAGGCCCCAACTCCGTAAGGCGATCGGCAACACCGGCTGGCTGCTGTTCGATCGGATCCTCCGGATGCTGATCGGGGTGACCGTCGGAGCCTGGGTAGCGCGCTATCTCGGCCCGGCACTGTTCGGAGAGCTCGCCTACATCATCGCCTTCATCGCCTTTTTTCAGGTCATCGCCGGCCTCGAAGCGGATGGCTTCATCGTGCGGGACATTGCCCGAAACTATGGAGACACCCCTGTCATTCTCGGCACGTCACTCAGGCTCCGGATTGTCAGCGGCATCATCTGCTGGCTGGCCGCCATAACCCTGATGTATCTGCTTCATCCGGACGACAGGCAGCTCTGCCTGCTGGCCGCCATTGTCGGCGCGATGCTGGTCTTCCAGGCATCCGACATCGTCGATCTCTGGTTTGAGAGCCAGAGCCAGAGCAAACGGACGGTCCTTGCGAAGCTCGTCTCCTATCTCTTTTCCAATGGTATAAGAGTAATTCTGCTGCTCGGCAAGGCTCCGCTGATCGCCTTTGCCGGAGTTATCTGCCTGGAATCGGCCGCCCTGGCGGTCGCACTGTTCGTGGCCTACCGGCGCTTTCCGACCGATGGCCGTTGGCAAGCCGACATGGCCCAGGCAAAAAAACTCCTGCACCTCTGCTGGCCGTTTGTCGCCACCGGGGTAATGATAACCGCCTACATGAGAATCGACCAGATCATGCTCAGGGAGATGCTCGGCGAAAGGGAGCTGGGCATATATGCGGCGGCGCTCACCCTTGTCCAGGCATGGAACATCATCCCGGCAACCCTGGTAGCCAGCCTGGCGCCGTTCGTCGCCCGCATGAAAAGTCGCGGAGAAGCGGAGTATCGGGATGCACTGGTGATAATATTCCGTTTTTTTGCTATAGTAGCTTTTCTGGGAGCCGGACTGACCGCAGTGGTGTCTCCCTGGATCGTGGGGCTCCTGTACGGGGCCGAATTTCGGCCATCGGCTGCCGTGCTGACTGTTCTCGTCTTTGCGATTGTCTTCATTTTCCAGGGGATGGCCCAGACATTATGGGTGATCAACGATAACGTGCGGATCTCAAATCTGATCGCCACCTTCCTGGCGGCGGTGATCAGCATAGTTGCCAATCTTTTCCTGATCAGGAAATTCGGGATCATGGGCGCTGTCTTCTCATACCTGCTCGCCCAGGGAGCATCCGTTGTCCTCTTTCCCTGCCTGTTCAGGCGTGATCTTTTCAGCCTGTACAAGAGAGCCTTTCTGGGGCTGGGATCGGGAAAATGAATTTTATTAACGACTTCATAAAACGGGAACTGCTTCGCATCGATCGCCTTCTCGATACGCTGCAGAATCTGCATCTCGTCACGATCACCAAAGAGGACCTGATCAAATTCCGCGGAGCAGGGTACCGGCAAAAAATCCGGCTCGGTCAGGAAGGGCATGACCGCATCGCAGATCCGGTTTCCCGGAAGGAGCCTTTGCTGGTAGCCCGGCTCGGTTCGGTGGAATTATCCTGTCTCCGCTTCTATCTGGAAAAAAGGAGCGGCAGAAAAACGGGATACAGCGGGAAGATCAGATCAACCATGTCAAACTCTGCCGGTTTTTTTCCGGTCGATGACGCATCCCTGGACGCCTTTGCGGAATTGTACCTGGAGCAGTTGCCGCATGTCGATGTCATGGGGGTCTGGTTCAATCAATATGAAGATGTGATATGCAATACTTATTGCGGGCATGCCGAACTGGTTGACTTCGACTGCCTCGAACCGTTCCGGTTCAGTAATCCCTGGAGCAGCAGACTGGCCGGTCGGAAAGTGCTGGTCGTTCACCCCTTCGTCGAGTCGATAAAAAAGCAGTATGAGGAAAAACGGCACCTCCTCTTTTCTTCTCCCGATGTGCTGCCTGATTTCGAGCTGAAAACTCTCAAGACGGTACAGTCCATTGCCGGTTCACGGGTGGATTTTGCAACCTGGTTCGATGCGTACCGCCACATGTGCGATGAAATAGCAAAGATCGATTTCGACATCTGCATCGTCGGAGCGGGCGCGTACGGCCTCCCCCTGGCGTCGTTCGCCAAACAACTGGGCAAGCAGGCGATCCATCTCGGCGGCGTAACCCAGATACTCTTTGGTATCAAGGGGAGAAGGTGGGAGCGTGAGTATGCCGACAGCACGGCAAAACTTTTCAATGAACATTGGGTCAGGCCTCTTCCGACAGAAACTCCCGCAAACAAAGACAGGATAGAAAAGGGTTGTTATTGGTAAACCTGGGTAAACGGGGCCACACCATGCGCATCACAGTCGTGAAAGAAACCGGGAATTTCCTGGAAATCAAAGAAGCCTGGCATACCCTCTGCGATGATCCGGAATACAGCAGTTCCGCATTTGCCAGTTTCGAGTGGTATGAAACCTGGTGGCGCCACTACTCCGCCGGGGCAACACTCCACATGATTACCATGTGGGACTCCGACAAGCTTGTAGCGATTGCCCCCCTCATGCTGAGGCGTGTCACCATCCACGGATTGCCGTTGACGGCTCTCTGCTTCATGGAGAACAATCAATCTCTCAACAACGATTTCATCGTGGCGCCTGCTGCCAGAGAACTGTTTTTCCATGAGCTGCTCCGGCATCTTTCTGCACAGACTGCCCACTGGGATGTCATCATATTCAGGAATATACCCGACACCTCGCTAAACTGCGGCGCACTGGTCAAGGCCCTTGACGGAAACGGTCAAAAATGGCTAAAGAGTCCGACCTGGTTCGATTCGCCGTACCTCGTACCGGCAGGAAGCTGGGCAGACTTTCTGGCCAGTCGCACGACACGAACGCGCAAGAGCCTGCGCAACATCCGGAACGGTCTGTTAAAATCAGGCGACGTCTCTGTCGCGAACATCCGTACCTGGGAAGAATTTTTCCTGGTCAAAGACGAAGTTTTTGACGTCGCAAGACAGAGCTGGGCTGAAAATAGCGGCGACTCGATGGCCTCTCCGGCAAACGAAGCATTCTTCAACGACCTGGCGAACGTCTTTGCCCAAAAGGGATGGCTCTCTCTCTGGACCTTGCGCCTGAACGGCAAATTGGTTGCCATCGAATTTCACCTGAAAGCATACGCTAAGGAACATGCCATGCGGAGCCACTATCTTCCCGAGTTTGCATCATTGTCGCCGGGGACATACCTGGAGATGCAAATAATCAAAAATGCCTTCGAGGAAACGGAAAAGGTCCGCGTCTATGATTTTTGCGGAAGCTTCGAAAACTACAAAAAAAAATGGACCGACACCTTTGTTGCTCACGACGACATATTAATCTTCAACGACAGGCTGTATTCACGCCTGGTCAGATTTCATGAGGCGGTAGCGGTGCCGCTGCTGAGACAACTTTTCCCCAAGAATTTCTGGAACAGCAGGCTTTTCAGGATCTGCGGCATCAACACGGACCGGATGAAAGGTTGCAGCAATGAGTAGCGTCAAAGGGAATCCATGTCTTGCATGCAGCACCGGTCAACACTGCTGCTCACGCTTGAGCGGCCTGGTGCTCAGCGCGGACGAATTCAGAACCCTTTTCAAGAGTCACCGGGAAGAGCTTGCGATAAAACAGTCCAACAAAGTTATCATCGTCTCTTCAAAAAAGGGGAATGCCTGTCCGCATTGGGGACCAGACGGCTGTCGCATTTACCTGCAAAGGCCGATTGATTGCCGGGTTTTTCCCTACATAACGGCACTTGTTATCGAAAAACGCTCTAAGGTCAAAATCGTCTTTCATTCCAGGTCCGACTGCCCATTGAAGGATCGGTTGTATCTGAATATGCCGGAGACCGATATCAAGCAGTTGCTTATGGAGTTGGGGAAAAGCATGTATGGACCAACAAAGGCCATCGTAGTGCAGCACGAGAGAGGATTCATTTCACGGCTTCAAAACAGGGTTGAAGCGGCTATAAGCCGACGGCTGTATTACATGCCGTCCTGACTGCCAGGCCTCTCTGCTTATGCCGTGAATCGGAGTATCACATGTCGGTTGTCGTATATGCAAAAGATGCCCTGTCCCTTCTCTGCCGGGGCGAGTGGCGTGAATTCATCTTCCGTATTCGGGTCCATATTCAAAAAATAGACCTGCGAAACACGTATCTTGAGGAACTGAACCTGCCGGAAGATCGCTGCCACTACTACGCCGATTCCGGCGGCCCGCACCTCGACAAGGTTCTCAAAACCTTGAAGATAACGGCGCGGGACTCTGTTGTGGATTTCGGCTCCGGCAAGGGGGGGGCGCTCATCACGCTGTCCCGCTATCCCTTTGCCAGAATCGCGGGTGTGGAGATATCACCTGTGCTGGTAACCATAGCGAAAGAAAATTTCGCCAAGCTCGACATCAAAAACGTCACAATGAATGTCTGCGACGCAGTAAATTTCGCCGACCTTGACGAGTTCAATTATTTCTATTTTTTCAGTCCATTTCCGGCCGCTGTCATGAGCGCCGTGGTAAGGAACATTCGCGCTTCGTTGACGAACAAGCCCCGGAAAGCGACCATAATTTACTTCAATCCGGAATGTCATGATGCCATGGTCACTGACTCGCCTTTTGTCAAAATCAATGAATTCAACCATCACGAGCTTAAGTTTTATATTTATTCCAACAGACCATGAAGATACACACCATCTGGCGAATGAATGTCGGCCCTAGACTGCAGACAACGGTTACTCAACTATGACGGAAATCACCGGGAACATACTTGGATCGGCACGCAAGCTGGTCTGTACGCCCATAAACCGCCTGATCAACAGCATTGATCCGCCGGTAATCGCTCTTGTTTACCATCGTGTCACGACGCTCCGGTCAGACCCGGAGATGCTTGCAGTGACACCTGGAAATTTCCGTGCTCAGATGCAGAACCTGAAAGACAATTTTCCTGTTGTCAGATTCGAAGAGGATTGGACGAAGATATCGAAGCCGTCAGTCTGCGTTACCTTTGATGACGGCTATGCCGACAATGTACGGGAGGCGCTGCCGATCCTTGAGGAGGTTGGGGTACCTGCCACTTTCTTCGTCAGCACCGGGACAATCGGCACTACGGAGGAATTCTGGTGGCACGAACTGGAACGGATAATTCTGAATAATCAGAATCTACCCCCCGACATCACCCTGATGGTCGGTCGTCTCAAGAGAACGTGGGCTACCGGCTTCCTCAGTGAGCGTCAGGAGTTTTTTCGCGGGGTAGTGCAACTGATGACGAACGCCGATACACCGGGCCGTAACGACCTGCTCAACCAGATCCGCGCCAAGTCTGGAATCAATGCGGAGAGCGCCGGCGGCAACCACCGCACCATGTCGATTGAAGAGCTCCGGCTCCTGGCAGCAAGCCGCTGGGCTACCATCGGCGCCCATACCGTGACCCACACTAAACTATCCTCCCTCACTGCTGACGCCCAAAGAGCAGAGATTGAAACCTCCAAACGGGAGCTGGAGAACTGGCTTGACCTGGAAATCAAGGTGTTTTCCTATCCATACGGTCGGCGCAGCCATTACACGAAGGAGAGTGTCGCATTATGCAGAGAGATCGGGTTCACCAAGGCCGCCACCAACTTTCCCGGCCAGGCTCATCGCTGGACGGATCCCTATCAAATTCCGCGGCACCTGGTCCGTAACTGGCCGCTGGATATTTTTATCGAGAAGCTGCGGGGGTTCTGGACACGATGAAGGTTCTTTTTTTCAATAGTTCCGATATCGAGGGGGGCGCTTCACGCGCTGCAACCAGCCTTCTGCATGGTGTTAGAGCGCAGGGGCTCGACGCCCGGCTTTATGTGCAGAGAAAATACGGCGGCGATCCGCTGGTCGATGGACCACGCTCGCTGCTCGGCAAGGCTCTGGGCTTTGTACGGCCGACCATCGAACAGCACATGTTCGGCATCACGCCGGGAAAAGTGAATGGGCCGTTCTCTGCCTCATTCCTGCCGGACGGGCTGTTGTCACAGGCGGCCGGAAAGGCGCCCGACATCATCCATCTCCACTGGGTGGCTCGCATGATGCGTCTGGAAACGCTGCAAGGCTTGGGCGTGCCGCTTGTATGGACCATGCACGATTCCTGGGCCTTTACCGGAGGCTGTTATCTGCCCTGCGGCTGCACCCGCTACCGGGAGTCGTGCGGGGCATGCCCGGTCCTTGGATCTGATCGGGACAATGACCTGTCGCGGCGTATCTGGATCAGAAAGCAAAAAGCCTGGCACGATATGGATCTGACGATTATAGCCCCGAGTCGGTGGATGGCCGCATGCGCCCGGACAAGTTCGCTCTTTCGCAATTCACGCATCGAAGTCATCCCCAACGGACTTGACCTGAATCGTTTCAAACCGGTTGACCAGCGTTCTGCACGCAATGTTTTATCCCTTCCCCAGGACAAGAAACTGATCCTGTACGGCGCAAAATCGGCCACTAAAGACCGAAACAAAGGCTTCCATCTGCTCGTACAGTCGCTGCAGGAGTTGAGCAGCGGCGGCGAGCGTAATGACACAATTGAACTGCTCGTCTTCGGCACATCGGAACCTAACCCGCCACCGAAGCCAGGCTTCAGGACGCATTACCTGGGGTGGCAGCATGACGATACCGCTCTTGCGTTACTCTATGCCGCAGCAGACGTTTTCGTCCTGCCATCCCTTCAGGAAAGCCTCGGATATACCGTCATGGAAGCAATGGCATGCGGCACCCCATGCGTTGCTTTCAACCAGGGGGGCGTGCCTGATTTGATCGACCACCTGCAAAACGGCTACCTGGCACATCCGTATGAACCGGCCGATCTGGCACGAGGCATTGCCTGGGTGCTGGGAAATGAAGATCGCCGGAAGAGACTGTCGCTACAGGCACGGCAGAAGGTGGAACAGGAATTTGCCGTGGAAAAGGTTGCTGCACGGCATAAATCGCTCTACCGGGAGATTCTAAGACATGAATAATTCAGGCCCTGAATTCCCCGTCATCTCCATCGTTACCCCCTCCTACAACCAGGGCGCCTTCCTGGCCGAAACCATCGAGAGCGTCATCGGCCAGGAAGGCGACTTTGCAATTGACTACACTATCGTTGACGGCGGTTCGAGCGACGATTCCGTTGATATTATCAGGGATTATGAGGCTCGCCTGCATAACGGGAAATGGCCGGTTGCGTGCCGGGGGGTAACCTTGCGGTGGACAGGTGAGCGGGACAAAGGACAAACCGATGCCCTTATGAAGGGCTTTCGCATGTCGCAGGGTGAAATACTGGCCTGGCTTAATTCCGACGATACGTATCTGCCGGGTGCCCTGCAGACGGCGGCCGGCTTTTTCCGGGGCCACCCGAGCGCAGGGTTAATGTATGGGGATGCCAACTATATTAACGCCGAAGGCGCCGTCATCGGCAACTACCGTAGCGAAGAGTTAAACCTCGACAAACTGGCCTCCGCCAACATCGTCTGCCAGCCTGCGGCCTTTTTCCGGAGAAAGACTTTCGAGGCGGTCGGGGGTCTGGACGAGACGCTGGATTTCGTGATGGACCTCGATCTCTGGATCAGGATCGGCCGGCGTTTTCCCTGTCGGTATGTCCCTCGCCTGCTCGCAACCTACCGGCTGCACGAGACATCCAAGAGTATCAGCAACGATACGCTTTACAATAACAGCGAGGAGTCTCTGGCTGTCACAATACGTCATTTCGGCTGGGCTCCGCTGACCAGGGTTTACACCTCGTGCAGCATCCTGTGCGAGACCCGCCTGTCGGGCATGCTCGCTAAGAATAGATTTGCTGTGGCAGCTGCAGCGACGATTTGTTCTCTCTTTCGCTCCCTGTATCTGAATCACGGGTTTCATCGCAATGATCTGAAGCTGCTGACCGGGACAAACTTCCGCAAACTACTCAAGAGCAGGCTGGAAATCATGACCAGCCGCGATAACGTCAATCTTTCGGGAAAATCATGAAGATCTGCCTGATAGCCCCTGTCCCTCCATTTCGAGGGGGAATAGCCAAATATTGTTACGCGCTGGCACAGGAGCTTGAGAAGCGTCATGATCTGCTGCTCTTGAGCTATAAGAGGCAATATCCCGAGTTACTGTACGGCAAGAAAAACCAGATTGACCCGAATATCAGTCGAGAAGATATTGCAAAAGAATTCAAACAGCTCTCCTACGATGTCGATTCCGCAAGCATCCTGTCCTGGTTTGCAACCATTAAAAAAATAGCCGCGTTCGGCCCTGACCTGGTAATTCTGCCCTGGTGGGTGACCTACTGGGCTCCAATGTATGCCTATGTTCTCCATGCATTGAAAAAGAAAGGGATCAAGGTAGTTTTTATCTGCATCAATGTTTTTGAACACGAAGACAATGCATTGAAACAGTCAGTGACGAAATATATCCTCAGAAAAGTTGACTCCATTATCGTCCATTCCGAGCAGGAAAAGCGCTCTCTTCTGGAGCTTAACCCAAAGGCTGCTGTTAAAAAGCACCTGTTGCCGCTTTTTGAGTATGACTCCAGCGTGGAGTTCTTGCCGGACAATAAATTACATCTTCTTTTCTTTGGTTTCGTTCGACCTTACAAGGGACTTGATATTCTCCTCCATGCCGTCAGAATCCTGAGAGACTACGATATTTCACTTGAAGTCGCTGGTGAGTTCTGGAACGACAAAAATGAATACATAAAGCTTATCACCGACCTCGGTATTTCGAACAAGGTGACAATCATCGATAAATACATCCCGGACAACGAGATGGGTCAATACTTCTCCCGGGCTGATCTGGTCGTCCTCCCCTACAGGAAAACCATAACCTCCGGGGTCATAGCCACCGCCTACGGATTCAAAAAGCCGGTTCTCGCCACAAACGTCGGGGGGTTCTGTGAAGTAATACAGGATGGCCGTACAGGAAAAATGGTTGCGTCCGATGACCCGCAAGCTTTTGCCGATGGAATACTCTGGTTTTTAGACAATCGGCAGATCGACTTCGCTGAAAACATTTCAATGTTCACGGCGCAAACTATGTCCTGGAGTTCTCTGGCAGATGCAATAGAAGAGTTTAACTGGCTGCAACGAAAATAGCCGGGAGCGATCCCGGCTATTGAATAAATACTTATTTCGACCAACTCAAATATTTCCCAGATTATATTTCGTTACAAGTTCATATTCCCTGAAATACATAGGTGATTGATATGGAATGTCTTGCCATGACTTATCGAACTCAGTTCCCATATCTTTATCAGTGCAGAGCAATTCACCGGCTTTGTTGTAGTTCCTCTTGGCAACAGTCCTGAATTTTCCTTTTTGGATTTCGAAATCTATCTGATGGTGCGTAGCCTCTCCCTTGCTTGATATGTTTTTCTGGCATGCCGGGTACTTGGAGAGATGCTTTGAATAATATTGGGCGCCAAAACTTGTTAAAACGGTTTTTTCGGTCCAGTGCAAAACGTTCTTACGTACTTTAACGCTTTTAGAATCATAAAAATTCGCCTCCAGGTTCTTGTTGGGAATGTCGGCGTTATTTTTAATCCAATCAGCAGCATGGCAAACAAGTGTCCCTGACAGCAAAACTACGCTCAAAATAACGGTGAAATAAATATTTGCCTTCATTTCTGACTCCTTGCAATGTGGTCTTGAGGCGACTTTTAGTGATCGGAACATAGCATAACTTTACGTTTAAACAAAGCTTATACCTGCAATACCGTACGGTTGCAGATAGTTGCAGCCAGGTGTACAAAATTGACTATTCTGCACTAAGATGCTACTTTGCGACACAAAAAATTGATTGTTAAAGAGTAGCAAAAGGTAACCATGAAATCCCCAGGAACGCTGCCGGAACAGGCCCCACAGGTATTCGGAGATGTAGTGACTGCAATACCGGGCAAAGGGGAAGAGGGCTTTATTTCAGCCACTTTCCTTAGGTGGGCGACAGGGATCCTTCTGGCATATTTCGGCGCACGCCTTCTGTTTTTTGCCTTGAACATCTCCTCGTTCGTTCCGCCGGATGAAGTTACCCACGCAGGAATCTGCAAAGTCTTTTCGAAAGTATTTCTACTCCCTGAAAATTCCCCCGCATCCTACGAGTTCGGCCTGGTCACCAACACCGCCTGGCTCTACTACTGGATCATGGGCAAGCTTCTCAATCTCAACATCTTCGGGTTGTCCGACCTTGTATTTCTCCGGCTCCTCAACATCCCCCTCGCCTTTGGTACCGTCTGGTACGCCCTCAGGCTCCTCCGCCTCCTGACGGACAACCGCCTTGCGCATCTCCTGCTCATCGTGGTCACTACCAATACCCCAATGTTCTCCCTGCTGTCGGCTTCCGTCTCATACGACAACCTGGCCAATCTCCTGGCAGCAATGGCAATCTATTACGAGTTCGCCTTCTTCAAGAAACGCACTGGCGGCCTGCTCGTCACCTCTTTGCTCTGCCAGATGGCTGGCAGCCTCACCAAGATCACGTTCCTGCCGCTGATCCTCGTGCTGAATGTACTGCTGGTGCTTAACGAAGCAAAAAATCTGCATACCGTGCCGCAAAACTTCAGGCGACAGTTCAGAACAATTTCTCGGCACACCCGGCTGACACTTGTTTTGCTCATAATCACGGCAGGATTGAATCTCCAGTTATATGCCGGGAATTATCTTCGTTATGGCGCGCCGAATCCCGGGATGTCGCAAGTGATCTCCCCGGTGACCGCAATGCAGAACGGCCTCGATGCACGGGGGATAATCTTCAATCAGTACAAGGAAGGAAAGATCTCCTATATGGACGCTCTGATCCTGACCGGTGAGATCAAGCACCCCGGAAACAAGGCCGACACGTTCTATCTGCTGATGAACTATGAAAAATTGAAGAGAAATCCGCAACTCTGGCTGAGCCCACTGAACTATGCAAACGCCTGGATTCAGACCATGGCGGCCTCCATATTCGGGATAAGAGCCCATCTGGGAATGTTCAAACCACCTCTTTACCTGCTGCCTGTGTACGTGATCATGGCACTTGCATTATTGGGATTTATCATCCGCTGGCGTCCCAGGGAAGCGGGCTGGAATCCGTTGAGTCTGGCGGTTGTTATTGCCTTCTATGCAGGATTCCTCGTATACGAGGTAAACTATGATACCTACCTCAATTACGGCGAACCAACTCTGACAGTGTATGGGCGCTATCTTTTCATCGTGATGGCACCAGTATATGTCCTGTTGTGTCATTACCTGCTGTGCCTTTTCAGATCTGAATTCGTCCGCACTGCCCTGGCACTGGCGACGGCCCTGGTGTTCATCTCGTACGACTTCCCCTGGTTTCTCATGCACGCTACCGCGGAATGGTACACCTGGCTGCCGTGACTGCCTTGGGGGATGTGAGGAAGTTGTTGTACCGGAGTGCTATCTGATGGCAACTATGTGGAATAAAGATGGAGACAATCGGACCGTGGCTGCAGCGAAGTGGCTCTTGCCATTTGCCCTGTTCCTTATTGCGGCATTGACTGTCGCCGTCTACTGGCCGGTGCTGCAAAACGGCTTCATAGACTTCGACGACGAAGACTACGTAACCGCCAACATGGTAGTTCGGCAGGGACTGACGCTCAAGGGGTTCATCTGGGCCTTCACCACGTTTAATGCTGCAAACTGGTTTCCGCTAACCTGGCTTTCTCACATGCTGGACGTGACGTTATACGGCTTAAACCCGATGGGACACCATGGCACCAGCCTGCTTCTCCATGTCGCAAATTCGTTACTGCTCTGCGCCCTCTTGCACCGACTGACCGGTTTTGTCGGCAGAAGCATGGCTGTAGCGATACTGTTCGCGATCCACCCCCTGAATGTGGAGACGGTGGCCTGGATTGCCGAACGAAAGAGCGTCCTCTCCACTCTGTTCTGGTTCCTGACTATGTGGGCGTATTGCGGCTACGCAAAAAAACCGTCCCTGAAGCGCTATCTTCCGGTTGCACTCTTTCTTGCTCTGGGTTTGATGGCGAAGCAGATGCTGGTGACCTTGCCCGCTATACTCCTGTTGATGGACTACTGGCCGCTCAACCGCTTTTCTCCACGTCAGGACGAAAATGGGGCGGGCCAGGCCGGCATAACGGTTCTGCTTCTTGAAAAGATCCCTCTGGTTGCCTTGTCCGCAGCCGCTTCTTTCGCCGTTCTTCGCGCGCATGCTTCAGTCGGGGCGCTGTTTCAGGTTGACGGGGATTCGGTCATCTTACATAGCGGAAATGCGTTCCTCTCCTATGTTAAATACATCAGGAATATGTTCTGGCCGATGGATCTTGCCCTGTTCTACCCTTTTGAACCCCCGGCAATTACCGCTCTTAGGGTTGCTGGCGCGGTTATTCTCCTGGCGGCGCTGACCGGCCTGATCGTAGCACAGGGGAGAAAGCGCCCTTACCTGGTTTTCGGGTGGTTCTGGTACCTGATTACCCTGTTTCCGGTCATTGGTTTCGTACGCGTCGGGGGACAGGCTCTGGCGGACCGCTACACCTACATTCCATTGATAGGGCTTTTTCTAATGATCGTGTGGGGTGGGACGGAGATAGCGGGCAAATGGCGCAAAGGTATTCCTGCAGTGACGGGCGTGGCGGTTATCGTTGTTGTCATTCTCTCGGCACTGACCGTCACGCAGGTCCGCTACTGGCAAAACAGTTATGACCTTTTTGCTCATGCTCTGGCCGTGGTCGAGCGAAACTGGCTGGCACATAACAACATGGGCATACTGCTTTCCCAGCACAACCGTAACGATGAAGCCATTCAGCACTTTAAGGAATCGGTGCGCCTCAATCCCAAGGGGGTCGAGGGGTTCAGGAACCTCGGAAATTCACTCCAGATGGCGGGGAGAAACGCCGAAGCAATCGAGGCATTCAACCAGGCCGTCTGGATCAGCCCGAAGGATCCCGAGAGTCACTATCGCCTCGGGTATGCTTATCTGCTGGGGGGAAACAGCGACTTTGCCTTCCAGGAATACCGCCAGTTACTGCGTCTTGATAAAGTACGTGCGCTTTCGCTGCTGGATTCCATCAAAATACTTGGCAAACAGTGAACGTCAGCCTCTCTGAACAAATCCCGACCCGGGAGAAGAGCTGCGAAATGAGTTTCACCGCAACCATCAGGACACCATCAGTTCTTCACGCACCAGCACCCCGTCATCGAGATGGATGGTCCGGTCCCCCCAGGCGGCCACTTCCTGGTTGTGCGTCACCATAATAACGGTGAAGCGCTCCTCGGCCCGCAGTTCCTTGAGCAGTTCCATTACCATCACCGTGCTCTTGTGGTCGAGATTTCCGGTCGGCTCATCCCCCAGCAAGAGCTTCGGGCTGTTGATTATCGCCCGGGCAATACAGACCCTTTGCTGTTCACCACCCGAAAGTTCGCCCGGCCGGTTTTTCAGGCGATGGCCCAGACCTACCCTCTCCAGGGCCGATCTGGCCTCTGACTCGTCTGGAACACTGTGAAAGTACTGAGCCAGCATCACATTCTCCACGGCCGTCAGGTACGGGACCAGGTGGTGCTGCTGAAATATTATTCCGATAAATTCCCGCCGGAAACGGGCCAGTCCATCCTCGCTGAGGGCCAGCAGATCTTTGCCGCCAACCCGAAGCGAACCGTTGCTCGGCCGGTCGAGCCCACCCACCAGATTCATGAGGGTACTCTTGCCGGAGCCTGAATGCCCCATCACAGAAAGCCACTCTCCCTCCGGGACAACGAGATCGATCGGCTTCAGAGCGCAGATATCGCCGTAGTTCCTGGTAAGACCGCTTGTTTCAATAATTGCAGATACCATTTCAACCACCTTCTCCATTATCATCAGGTTTGAAAACGTGGATTTTGTGCACGGTCAAGACGATCGAGGGATGACGCGGAGGCGTACCGAAAGGTACGTCGCACAAGGAATCCCGAAGATAGACGCTGAGATTGCGCAAAGGCTGCGTTTTCATTCTCCCCGCAGGCTTCTGACCGGATCGAGCTTGAATACCGATATCATCGGCCCGATACTTCCCAGCAGTGCCAGAAAGAGACTCACTCCCAGGGAGATACCGGCGAACCAGGGTATGAACTCTGCTGAGGCGGAGAAGACCGTCTTGGTAATGAACTGGGCTATGGCGCTGCCAAACAGGTACCCAGCGAGCCCCCCCAATATGCCCAGCATCGCAGCCTCGCCGCTGAAGATCAGCATTACCTCCCACCGGGTCCCCCCCATCGCCTTCATGAGCCCGATCTCCTTACCCCTCTCCAGCACCGTTGTGCTCATGGTGCCGGCAACGCTGCTTCCTGCAGAGATCAGCACCACCGCCGTCACCATGAACATCAATAGCTTTACCTTGGCGAGCAGCCCCTCGGAGGTTCGGGCGGTCTGGCGCACTTCATTGACCTTTGCCGATGGCAGCAGCTGTTGAAGCGCGGCAGCGCTCTTTTTAAGACTGTCATCGCCGGCGGTCACCATGAGCCGAACCAGAGTGAGTTGTCCGTCCAGGCCTAGTGCCTGCTGAAGTTCCGGCAGTGCCAGGAACAGCAGGCCGTCTTCCTCGCCCCCGGAAGAAACGATGCCCGAGATGCGCAGACTAACTGTTTTAGCCTTCCCGACAAGTTCCAGCATATCTCCGGTCTTGAGTTTCAGGCGGGTCGCCAGATCGCTGCCGACAACCGTCTCCCCCGCCGCGGGCCAGTTGCCCTTTAGCTGCCACCAGGGAAAAAGGCGCCGAATGTCGGTGAAGTTGACTCCGTCCACCATTAGGTCGGCAGTTTTCCACTGCAGGGCACCATGCAGATGGAATGAGCGTTCAGCCTTCAGGGCGCTCCGCGACAAAGCGTCCTCCACCTCGCGCTGCTGAAGGTAGGCAGGCTCCGCAATGACTCCGAAATTGAGCCCTCCGCTCCCCACATCGAGTCGGGCCGACTCGGGACTGATGATCAGGTTCGCCCCGTATTTACGCACCTCTTCCGCCACCTGTTTCTTCATGGAGTACGAGACAATGCCGAGAGCCGTGGCCAGACTCGACGCCATGGCCAGCACCGCCAGCAGAAGCAAGGTACGCCCCTTGCGATGGACAAGTGCGCGTAAAACAAGTTGGAGCAGCCAGCGACGCCTGTGCATGTTATCCTTTCAGAACCCGTACCGGCTCGATCAGTAGCGCCCGGCGCAGCGGCGCCACACTGCCGGCTATCGCGACGGCAAAAGCCGAGATGATGGCAGTCGGGAAAAGCCAGAGTGGTGATGAGATGGTGGAGTTGAAGACCGTTCGGCTGACAATCCCGGCAAGCTGGTCACCGAGCAGGTATCCGACTATTCCGCCCGCAACCGAAATGATCAGGGTTTCCCCGACGAAAATGGCGCTGATCTGGAAACGGTCGGCCCCGACCGCCTTCATCAGGGCGATCTCGGGACTCCTCTCCGCCATGGAGGCCATCAGACTTGTGGATACCGCCGTGGCCGAAGCCCCCAGTGCCAGCATGGTGAGGAGCAGCATCACGCTGTTCAGCTTCTTAAGAAGGGCCCCCTCGGCGCTGGCAATCTGCCAGATCGGTTTGGCGCGACTACCTGCCATAACCTCTTCCACGTTCTTGGCCACGGAGGTTACGTACGCCGTGCAATACCACTTCTCGTATTCATCCTTAGACATGGCGGCCGGATCTTTCTTGCCGAAATCATCCATCGGCACCGTAAGCGCGCTCACCAGAACACGGGAAACCTTTCCCTGCTGCTGCAGAAGCGACTGAACTGTTACCAGGGGAGCGAACAGCTGCTCCTCCTCATAGCCGCCGGTAGTGACGACACCGACAATCCGGAACTGCTGGTTACGCCCCCGCACGGTCGTAGTCACATCACCGCCAGGAACCACACCCAGCCGCTTGGCCAGTGCAGCCCCGATGACAGCTTCAGCAGCATCTTCAGGCCATCGCCCCTGGACATCCCACCAGGGCGCAATCCCCTTTATTCCCTGAATGGAAGCATCCTCCCCGGGTACTTCCAGCTGTTTGGTGAACCATGCTCCGGAAATGACTCCCCGTTCCCTCTTCCCGCCTGCGGAAAATTCGGCGATGCCAAACAGGTAGGGGGTAAACCCGGTGATATTGTATTTCCAGAAGACCGTCTTGATTTTTGGCAGGTCTTCCTCACGCAGAAAACCGCCCCCTTCGACGGCGGACGGTTCGAGTAAAATATTGGCGCCATAGCTGCGGAGCTCCAGCGCCATCTTGTGGGAGACCTCACCGGCGATGCCGAGAAAGGCCGTGGCCACGGCTGCGCCCATAGTGATCGACAGGAAAATCAGGATCACCGCCTTGGGACGTTTGAGGAAAGAGTTTTTGAGGATACGGAAGAGCACGTTATCATTCTCGCGATAAATTGATGAGTAATGAGGATGAGTAATGAGGATGAGTAATGAGGGATTTTTCTCAACCCTCAACCGTCTTTTAATCCAGCTCCGCCCGCATTTCCGGCGGCAATGACTCCCGCAACCGGGCAACTGTAACCTTCAGGCGTCGCCAGGCGCGGATACCATAGATAACAGCTGCAGCCATAAGAATATGCTTGACCATCAGAGCCGGCACCTGCAGTTTGTCGGCAAAGTGGTTCCATTCGAAGCTTGTGTAGAAAATAGTGCGCGGTATACCGCCGATAATGATCCACCAAAGGGAAAAACGGAAGAATCTGACTAACTGCTTATGCATTTTCAGAAAGAAAAGAGTTGCAACCGGCGTATCCATCGCGGCCTGAATACGAACAATGACATGCAGTACGAACGCACTGGCCATCAGTAGAGCAGTCGCCACATCATGGAAGTAGTTGTTCATCATGATTGCGACCCCGAGACCGGGTGTTATTTCAAATGTCGGCATGGTTAATTGCCCTTTACAGCAGACGGTGTGAAGTGGGTGTAGTAGTGGGTGTACTGGTCTATGGCCCGCTGATCCCACTCAAAACGGGCCTCGATTACCATCTTGCCTGACTTGTCGATGTAGCCGCACTTATCGCCCACCTTGACAGGCGCAAGGCCGTCCACAAAAATAGAGCCGGCATCGAACTGCGGCTTGATCACCATCTTGCCCTGTTTATCCATATAGCCGGCCTTGCCCTTGACCATCATCGGCGCCAATCCTTCGGTGAAGATGGTTGGTGAAGGAAATTCCTGGTCGATTATAGGCTTTCCAGTTTTGTCTATTAACTGCCAGGTATCTTTCTTTTTCACAGCGGCAACCCCGTCGTTAAAATTTGTCGCCTCATTGTATTGTGCGGGGATTACCATGGTGCCGCTATGGTCAATAAAGCCTACCAGACCGAATTTGCCGTTAATTTTGACCATGGCTAGCCCGTCACGAAACATGGCGGCCTGAAAGAACTGCTCCGGTATCACCACCTTGCCGCTTTTGTCTATATAGGCATGTTTGCTGCCGATTTTAACGGCGGCCAGCCCTTCGGAGAACTGGGCGGCATCGTCAAACCGGGGCTTGATGGCATACTTTCCGCTGTCATCGATAAAACCTGCCTTGGCACCGCTACCCGAGGTCACTACCACTGCCGCCAACCCATCCGTAAAGGCAAATGTAGACAGGTAGTCGTAATCGGTAACCGCCTTACCACTCTGGCTGATGTAACCCCACTTGTCCCCCTTCTGTACCGATGCCCTGCCATTCAAAAATATTGTTGCCTTATCGAAGCTTGGCGGGATCACCATAGCCCCGTTGGCATCGATGAAACCGTCCTTGCCGTTGACATGGACCGCAGCAAGCCCTTCGGAAAAGAGGGAGGCCGAGTCAAACTGGGGCGGAATGACGGTCGTACCGCCCCGATCGCAGTAACCGTACTTGCCGTTAAACTTCACCATAAGGCGCAATGAGTTATCCAGCACGACTTTTTTTTCTTCCCGTTGGCAGGCGGAGCAGAGCGTCAGCAATGCAAGTGTGAAAAGCAGTAAACGTTTCATTTTTTTCTCCATGGCATTTATAAGTCAGTTGAAGGTCTGAGGAATCAATTTCCCAAAACATCACCGAACAGCTTGGCAAACTCATCTTCCGCAAGGTTTTTGTAGTATTCGGAACGTCCCGCCACCACCAGACAGCGCACGCCATCCTGATCCCGCACGGCGCCGATGACCTCTCTGCGGAAGAAGAGCAATCGCCAGATAACACCGATTATTGCAATGGCAAAGCCGGAATACAGGATTGATAGCCCGCGCTGCTTGACGACGTAAAAACGTACCCAGAAAGGCATATCGAGCAGTTGCAAACGGTAACCGGCAAACTCCAGGACACCGTTTTGGGGAACGAGCCCATCGGCGATCTTCTTCCCGACCTGTTCAACGGATATGAAGAACATCGGGTTATTGAATTCCATGGAACGGGTTGCCCGCTTCCCTCCCTCCAGAACGTAATCCGGGTAGAAAGTAGCCGTAAAAGTATAGCCGGACAACGCAAAACGGTCAGGCTTCATACGCAGGACATCCAGTTTAAAATTGGCTCTTTCCATCTCCCGGCCGGACGCATCTTTCAGCACAAAGAGTGGTGCCACTCCCAGATGTTTGAAGACAAACGACGTGTGATCGGTAGAGTAGGGCCTGTTGATGTCGACCTCGTGGGTCTTGCCGCCGCTGTCGACCAGCAGCACACTGATTCCGGTCGGCGTATTATGGACAACTCGTGGGACAATACTTTTTACGGAAAACGAGGCGCTGGGCGGAGAGCCGATCTCGGGCATTTTTGGTTGTGGCGACGCATTGTAGCGCTTTAGTTCCCCCTGGAACGACTCTCCCTGGGCAAGGTCGATGTAGCCGATAAATTCGGTATAAATGCTGATCATCCCGCCAAGAAGTATCAGAAAAAAACTTAAGTGAAAAAGCATGAAGGCAATCGGCGCCAGCCGGTTCTTTACCCCGTAAAAACCTGATGCATCGCCCAGCACCGTATAGCGATTTTTCCTGAGAAGCCCGATAATCGTATCTCCATCCAGATTACCGGGCAGAGGATATGAGTTCCGGAACGGGTACCCCCCCACAGTCGCGGGATCAGCGATCTTCGCATTAGAGAGAGTTATCCGGCTTTTGATGATGGGCCACCGCTGCCACAGAACCAGCGACAGATTGAGGAAAAACAGCAGCCAGAGAGTTATTGTGATAGGTGAGGTATAGATCGTAGTCAACCCGAGTGCATCAAGGAAAGCCACAAGTGAGGGAGAATTCTTTTGCCACTCGATATAGATGGTTTTTAACAGTCTTTTCTGGGGTACCCAGAGGCCGACGGCGAAAATCAGCCCGAGCAGACAGATAAGCAGAATGGTAAAGCGGAGAGAACTGAGCTTTTTGAGTAATTTATTGAACATAGATTATTCTAGTCGAGAGGCGAGAGACGAGGATTACTCATCCTTCTGCCCTCATCCCTCAACCAGTTTTTCCTCATCCTCAACCGCTTTTTTATCTTACCTGGAATACATGCAGACTGGTATTAACAACGAGGTTGACTCCAAAGAAACAGATAATAACAGTGCTCAGAGCGGCGACTGCCAGCCATGCCAGCCGTTTTTCCCTCCAGCCGAAGGTAACACGCAGATGAATGGTGATGCCGTAGGTAAGCCACGAAATGAGAGACCATGTTTCGACTGGATCCCATGCCCAGTAATTCCCCCACAGATCTTTGGCCCAAATACCGCCGGCCGTGATCATGATAGTATCGGTTATGAAACCGAAAACAACATAACGGAAAATCAATTCGTCCAGACGGCCCAGGGATGGAAATCGCTCGTATGCCGGGTTCGGCTCTGCACTCGCCTCACTCTTCTGTTTCAGCAGAAAGACCACCCCCGCCGCCATAGCCAGGGAATAGGCGCCAAAGGAAAGCCAGGCAAAATAGACATGGATATACAGCCAGACGGTTTTAAGGCTCGCAGCCATGGGAGTCAGTGCGGGGTTCTGCATATAGCCGTAGCCGAGCATTATTAGGACAAGCGGGACGGTACCTGCCGCCAGGCACTGCAACTGCTTGTTCCGCCAACCGACAAACAGGGTTCCGGCAATAATGAACCACCCACCCATAAGTGCATACTCATAATGACCGGACCAGGGAAGATGCCCAGTGGCATTGAATCTGGCGACAATCGCGATCGTCTGGGCCATGAATCCAAAGGCGACCAGCAACGTCACCTTAGGAACGACCCTGGGGTTCTTGAACACGAAAGAGTAGATTAATCCGCCGCCCGCCAGTGCATAAACCACCATTGCAACCAAATAAAAAACCATTTCCCAGAATGCCATTTTTCTACTCCTTAGGCTGGCGGTTGAAGACTGAAGTTGAAGCCTCAATCTGAAACCCTCAACCTTTCAGTCTTTGTCTTTAGATTTCAGCCCGTTTATCTTACCTGACGACCGGATCGTACACCCATCGGCAACCTCTTCCAGCCAGACACGCTGCGGACGGATCGCAATCCTCAGCAAAAGGCCGATGACCGCGATAACACCACCGAGAATCAACAGCCGCTTGTGCCTTCTGTGGATGACTTGAATCTCGGACCATTGCCCCATCTTTGCGCAGGATAGGATATAATCCCCCTTCACCACCTGCTGGTCAACCTGAAACGCCAGGTCGGTAACAAGCTTTTCGTTTCCGCGGGAGACAACCATCATCATCATGCTTTTTTCCGGTTGATAGTAGACCCCACCACCCAGAATGACTCCCTGAAACAGGCCATAGAAGCTGTATTCGCCGCGTTTCTGCACAAGCGGGTCGAGCGTGACCAGTTCATTGATCAGGACAATACCTGAATCTCTATACTTGATCACGATCTGGGGCTGAAAAACAAGCTTCACCATGGAAATATCGAAGGCGCCATGACTGATCGGTTTTCCGGGTATAAGCGTATATTCCTCTGTTTTGCCATCTTCCGAGGTCAGAGCGACTTCCGTTGCTCCTTTCGGATAACTGCTGTCCGGGAGGGATTGACTGATAATCCTCATCTTCGGCAGAGAAGCGGGGCTGGCGGCCAAAAGCCCTTTGTTGATGCGAAGGTAAGACTCGACCTTGTTCAGGCTGGTTGCCGGGCCGATGCCATCACGCAGCACCCCGGAGAACTGCCGCAGGTTGTCCCAACTGCCTACAGCAAGGAGGATAAACAGTCCGCCGTACATAACCGTGGTGCCGAGGTAGCCGATATCCCGCTGCTCGCAGTAGCGACCGTCGGCGTCAAATGAGTACCCCGCCTTTCCCAGCAGCGCCTGCACTTCCGCGACCGGCGAGCGAAGCGTAACGCTCTGGCGCGGCCTGCAACAAGAGGTACCGTACCTGACGGGCTTTCTCATTCCGGCAAGATAGCGAAGCAGGCGACAGGCAACAAAAAAGGCAAAGCAGATATTGTTAACGAGAAGCGGCGTGGTGGATCCCGCCAGTGGAAGGCGAAAGTGCAGCGTGACGCTCAGAATAACCAGCAGCGGGATGACAAGAAAGATGAGCAAGGTCCAGGGGGAAACCAGGACAATTCTTGAGAGTTTGGATTCAGCATTCATCAAGCGATCGGTTTCCTTCTAAAGCGTAATCACTTTGGGTGAAAATACGATACACTTTATAACAAACCGGTGGATAAATAGTAAGTCAAAAGTGCCCTCACCCCCATTCTGAACAGTTTGTTATTTTTTCAACTCATCATGCTGATTTAATCCGGCCAGCTCCATTTTTCCACTCTGTGAACGGGTAAATGTCAGGCGCATATCGGTTTTGTAACGCTCGTTTTCAAGACGGTAGTTGAATACATAGCCATTGCCGGGGAGAGTTCCAAAGCTGATTGCCTGCGGATTTTTGAGTACCCCCACACTCTTCCGGGTTTGCTGGAACTTTGCTACAAATTGGCTTTCGCTGCCGATTTGCTTGAATCCGGTGGCAGCGTCCTTGTAGATGGCGGGAAAGTCACCGGTTTCCATTAAAGCAAGAACGCGAACGGCGGCAGCTTGCGCGTCTGCCTTGTCTTGAGGCGGAACAACGGGTACACCCGTCTTATCCTGGTGGGGTACGGCAGTTGCCGCGGCTTTTTCCTGCGCTGCGCCACTGTTTGTGCCGGACTTGTCCTGTTTTGATTGGCAGCCGATAAACATGACCAGGATAACGAGCATGAAAGCAGTTTTTATACATCTAATACAGTTCATTTCTAACTCCATGAGATAAGTCGTTTAACAATCAAAACACCGTCAGGATTGCAACATCAAATAGTACAGATCAGCCTTTTAAAACGCGGCGAATAGTACCAGCATAATTTTGCGGCCGTCCACGATATTAAGAGGAAAATAGCGCAGGAGTACGGCAGGTTTTTTTCACAAAAAGGCCGGCACCTGGGTGCCGGCCTTCAATTCATTTTCAGCAGAGTGGTGAGGGGGCAGCCCCCCTCACCGCGTCGCAACCAAGATTAGTACGTAATCGGACGGACAATGCGTTTCACGAAGCCGTGGTCGCCATTGCCCTGAGCGGCGTTGTGGTCATCGCAACCACCCCAGGTGTCAAGCAGCACGGTTGCAGGACCACCGGCGCCGGTAACGGAAGGACCGCGCAGGGCGCCCGTAGCGACATCGTTGGTGGCGTTTTCTCCGAGCGTATAGCAGCCGGCGCCTGCACTCTTGAGAGAGCCCGTAACGGTGTTGGCTGCTTCGTTTATTACCGTGGTGGCGGTCTGCTGCCAGTGTTTCTGCTCCCAGTTGGTATCTTTTGAGATGCCACCGGTGGTGTAGGGGTAGGGAACAGCGGTGGTCGAATTAACCGTGACTCCACCGGTAAAGCCGCCCAGAGTACCCGGAACAAACATGGCGTTGCCGAGACCGGGGAGGAAGCGTTCGATCTTGGTGGTATTGCCCATGCCGTCTATGTAAGCGCCGCCGGTTACGGAAGGATCAACCGTTTTGGTTACGGTGTTCTGGTTTTTAGCGGAGCCGTGGATACCGCCGTAAGCGTTGCCGGTGCCGGAGTTATGGCAGTTGGAGCACTGGATGCCGAAGATGTTGCCGAAGTCCGGTGCCTGCTCGCCGGCATATGCTGCTGGCGATGTGTTGCTCAGGCTGGTGAAGCGGCTGACGAACTGGGTGCCGTCTGTGGCCGCGCCGGTGGTGTAGCCGTTGAACGGCAGGGTGTTGCCGATACCGTTGCAGCGACCCTGCACGTCGTACTCTCCTGCATGTGACTGCTGGGCTGCTGCATCAGGCGCTGCGCCACCCAGGCCGGTACCAATAAAGACGCTGCCGTACTTGTTGAAGCTGTGACAGTTGTAGCAGACCAGGAAGGCGCGGTTCGGGTTGGTGTAGGTAACGACATTGGCGGCGCTGACTGTAAAGGCATTCTGCGTATGGCGCTGGTCGGTGCCGAGGGAGTTGCGCAGCAGGTACTCGTTGTTGGAGCCGTGGGCGCCGATTGCAGCCGGTGTCGGATCACCGTCCTTGTTAACGGAGGAACCGACTTTCCACTGGCCGACGGTGTGGCAGTCGCCGCAATGGAGGGTGGAGTCGTCGCCGAGGCCGGTTGCGGCGGTACCGTCAGTACCGAGCGGGATGTAAAGAGCATTGAAGTTGCCGGCATCATAGATGGTGCTGCGTGCGCCCTTCAGAAGCGCGGACGAGTTGCTGGCGAAAGTTGCAGGAGAAGCGATCTGGCGCGGGCCGGCTACACGTGTACGACCGGTGTAGCGCTTACCTTTTACGGCGTGGTGCGAGTTGTTGGTTGTATTGAACTGGCTGCTTGCATCAACAACGGCCGGACGCTGCATCTTGTCGTAACGGTTGGAGATCGTATCACCGAACGGGTTGCTGGCGGATGCCGTCTTGCCACGAGCATTAAGAGCATTTCTGTTGATGAATCCCTGAATCTGGATGCTCATTGCTGAAGTTGCGCCGTTGGCGTCATGGCAGCTCATGCAGAAATTATCCATGCCGGTGAAGTCGGCTTGCGCGGGTGCAGACGGATCCCACGCGAAGTCGGTATCATCGTCGGCATTGCGCAGATGGATTTTGGCATCAGCCATATGCTTGGTTTTATCAACAACAACTTGTCCATCAACTACTGTACCTTCCAGATGGCAGGCTGTGCAATGGGCGGCGTTAAGAGTTACACCGGTTACGTGATGTGACCATTTGGCAAACTCACCAGTGATTGCACGTACACCATTGTTGTCGTTGACCAGGTTCGCTGCATGCTGCGGCGCGGCTACGGAATGGCAAAGAACGCAGTCTTCGGTGGTTGGCACCAAGGCGCCGTGGACACTGCCTATGCGGGTGGCAGTGTGGCAATTAGCACAGCCGTTGCTGACAAAACCAGCCTTGGCCAGCTCAAAAAGCGGTGTAAGATCGGCACTGGTCGGAGCAAATCCGCCTGCGGTATGACAAGTAATGCACCTGTTAGCGGTTAACGGGTTGGGGAATGGAAGCGGACCAATACCATTGTGTTCGGCTCCACCGCCATGACAGCCCTCGCAACCGAGTCCATCGCTGAAATGTACCGATGCAGGAGTCGTTGGTGTTCCTACGAAATCTGCAACAATGGATGTCTTCGATACCGGATCGATTGTAGCTGCGTGGCAGTGCCTGCAGACGGCCTCGTCGGGGACTCTCGCTACACCCCCGGGATTACTGACCCCCTCCTTACTGGACGAACCGCAGCCATTCAACAGTGCAGCCAGAGAGAGCACACTCAACAGCATGAAACTTAGCTTCTTGATACTCATGGTTTTTCCTCCTCGTGTAGAATTTCCAGATGGTTATTAGAACGTTCCGGGTAGATGGCACTTCAGGCAGACCTTGCCATTGCTCCGGTCCTTTAAGTTACCGGATTTCCAGTTGCGGGGATGAGGCCTGACCTTGCCGCTGCTGTGGCACTGGATGCAGACATCGCCCTCGGGGTGACAGGCAGCGCATGACTGCAGATTCCTGCGGGCCTCGGTGGAATGTTCACCGATGGCAAATGAATACTGCTGACCATTGGGACCGAGCATCAGGTGCGACTTGATACGCAGCGACCCGGTAGGGAAGCGGCTGTGGCAGGAGTTGCAGTATTTCTGGTCATGGCAGCGGTAGCACTGCTGCGGATTATCCTTGGCCTTGAGCGGGTGGAGGCTGATAAAGTCGCTGCGGTGGCTCTTGGGCTTGTAGTCGCGGCCGAAATTCTCGACCGCAAGATCGTTGCCGTTGCCGCCGCCCTGATGGCAATCGAGGCACCATGACTGCTGATGGCACTCTTTGCACTTGGCGTTGGCCCTGCCGGCCAGGACACGATGGCCACGGGCCCAGTCGCTGTCATGGTTCAGTGCAATTCCTTCACTTTTATGGCAGGAATTGCATTCCTTGATCTCCATGCCGGCATATTCCTTGTGTGACGCCTTTTCTGCATACGACTGCTGCTGGAGATACACCAGGACGCATCCCAGAAGCGCAAATATGAAAAAGATTTTTTTCACTGATGTTCCCCCTTTCTAAAAGTCATAGTTGAAAACGGCACGGCCTTGCCAGTCGCTCTTGAAACGGGCATTGACGTCGTCTTCTATCCGCACGTTGGCGGACATGTTCTTGGCAAGTTTATACTTTGCGCCAACCCAGTACTTGCGGGCTGTTTCCTCGCCGGTAACGCGGTCACGCTCATAAACGTCGTAGTGAAGCCCGGCGGCCAGCTCCAGCGGTTTGATCGGTTCATAAGTCACTTCGGCGATGCCGCCGTTCAGACTGCCGCCATAACCTTTGCGCCGGTCATAGTTCAGGTTCAGTTGAACCTGCTCGATCGGGCGGATGCGGCAACCAACCTCGTAGACATCGGCATCGTCGGTCCCGAAATCTTCCTTGCTGTAGCCTGCGTTGACAGCGATCTTGTCGTTGATGGTGTAGTCAACCCGGAATACGCCTTCCTGGTAGCGGTCGACGGCAAAAACCGCAAATATCGAAGTAGAATCGAAGGTCGGATAGCTCTGGTACCACTCTCCGGTCAGAACCAGATTGGAAGTCGGGAAATACTTGACCCCGGCCAGAACCTCGTTGAATGTCTCGCTGGGCAAGTCAAATCTTGCATTGCTGTAGACCTTCAGTGAGTTGAGCAGGTACTGCTTGAACGACGCCCCCAGCTGGTCGCGGGCAAGGCCGTCCTTGTCGAATTTCATGAAGTAACTGAGTTCGGCGTCGGTGTTTTTGAAGCCGGCCAGATAAGCCGCGGCACCGAAGGCGAAGTCATGAACCTGCGTGGCTTCACCGTTGAGATCGAAAAATACGTTCCGGCCACCCATTACCGAGAAGGCCACCGGTCCGACGTTTTTCAACTCGATCTTGCCGCCGTCAATCAGAGCGCTACCGGCTGCGTAGTTGACAAACTGGCGGCCGAGGCGCAGATCCACCTTGTCATACAGGTCACGGTAGTCGCCGTACAGGTAGTACAAGCGACCATTAAGTCCCTCGCCGTTACGTACATCCTGGCTGAAGCGACCATATCCCTGGAAGGTGAGTTTATTGTCCTTGTCCAGATTGCTGACAGACAAGTTGAGATATTCGGCGAATTCAGCCTGCTTCTTCTCGGTAAATACGTTGTTGAACCACAGAAACTGGGTGGAGCTTCTGCCATGGATTTCCGCTGACCATGCTGCGCTCGCAGCAAAAAGCATAATTACGCCAGTCAGCAAGCAGAACAATCTTTTAAATACCATCAGAAACCTCCTTTCACAAGTAATACAATATCGATTATTGCCGACATACCATCATGGCCTTTTTGATTATTACACCTCCTATCAATCCAGCGTTTGTAACCTCATCATAAGATTACTGTAAATATAGTGAGGAACTCAGTGGGACAACTTTTCGGCACTTAGTTCAGCCATCATGCGAGCAGCGGTATTGATGCGCCGTGTAATATCTTCATGTAACTGATTACTGCGGTGATTTCGGCCCATGCTTTAAATACTCTTTATTCGGCGCTTGTCAAGCCGATCAGCCAAAAAAATTAGCGATATTCATGTTTATTTTCCATGTGCCAGTGAACTTATGTAAATAACAATGCAGCGTGTTAGCTGGTGAAATGGCGGCATGATCAACGGCACATCATTTTGATCAGGCGAAACAAACTTTCGACCGTGGTCACATAAGTCCATGATATGACTTCAAATATGTTTAGCAGTACTAATATATGGCATCAACCGGAAACCTGCCGAATGACGTATACACCGATCTATCTGCACTGACAAGCAAAAATCGAACCGACGAAGGCATACAAAAACGGACCCCGGGCAGCTGTAACATTGACAAACATGCCTCCGCATCATTATAGTACTGACATACTATGAAACATGGTCAGAGGAGTTTACACGTCATGCCGATGTACGAATACCGTTGCACAGCCTGCAACAACCAGTTTGAACTTCGTCAAAAATTTTCAGACCCACCCGCCAGCCAGTGCCCTGAATGCGGCGCTGAAGTAAAAAAGATGATCTCGTCCACCGCTTTCAGCCTGAAGGGTGACGGCTGGTTCAATACCGGCTACTGCCCGAAAACCGAGGCGCCGAAGCCTGCAGCCTGCAGCGGTTGCGCCTGTTCAGGAGAATAGCCTGCTAGATTGCCAGCAAATGTCCTATCGGCATGTTTCGCAAAAAGTTTAGCAGCTCTGGACGCATAACGAATGACTTTCACTCAGCCCGCGAAGGAACCCTCTCATGAAGGTCAAAAAAGCCGTTTTCCCGGTTGCCGGCCTTGGCACCCGTTTTCTCCCGGCGACCAAATCATCGCCCAAAGAGATGCTGCCTCTGATTGACAAGCCGTTGGTACAGTACGTCGTTGAAGAGGCGGTGGCTTCCGGCATCGAACAGATTCTTTTCGTGACCGGTCGCGGTAAACATAATATCGAGGATCACTTCGATATTTCCGTTGAGTTGGAGGCCCATCTTTTTGACAAGGGCAAGGACCGTGAGCTCTCGCGAGTGCGCGAAATCGCCGAGATGGTAAACATTTTCTATGTTCGGCAGCGGCAGGCCATGGGTCTCGGCCATGCCATTCTCTGTGCAAAGGATTTCGTCGGCAACGAACCCTTTGCCGTTCTGCTTGGAGACGACATTGTCGATAGCGAGCGCCCCTGCCTCGGTCAACTGCTGGAAGTTTTCAATCAGCAAGGGGGTTCGGTCCTGGCTCTGGAAAAAGTACCGATGGAAAACATCTCTTCGTATGGCTGTGTAGCGGCGGAACAGATCGACGCGCATACTTTCCATATAACCGACATGGTCGAAAAACCGTCTCGTGATGAAGCGCCCTCCGATATGGCTATCATCGGTCGCTACGTGCTGACTCCGCGAATTTTTGATATCCTCCTGGACCAGGAACCGGGTAAGGGGGGAGAAATTCAGCTGACCGATGCCATCCTGACATTGTCAAAAGAGGAAAATGTTTACGGCTGCCTGTTCGAGGGATTGCGCCACGATTGCGGCGACAAACTCGGTTTTTTGAAAGCCACCGTTGATATGGCACTCAAACGGCAAGAATTCAGTACTGAATTCGAAGCTTATCTGCGGCAGAGGCTAGGCTGTAATTGATTGTAGGTTACATAGGTGTAAAAACAGAAAGGCGACCTGAACAATGGTCGCCTTTCTGTTTTTGTAGGAGCGAGCGGTGACTCGCCCGCCTTTGATCCTGTTTGTTATCGGCTGCGGCAGGGCGACCCGACGGAATCGCCGCTACTTTTCCTCGGCGACCGCCTTTGTTGTGTCTCTTTTAGGTTCCCATCCCTGCCAGACAAATTCCGGATCCATCATCGGATCATAGTAACCGGGCTGGGGAACCATGCAGAAAACCGTTTCCACGACCCCGATCAGACCCCGATAAAAGGTCATACCAACCCCCTTGATCGGACCGATGACATAGCCGACTGCCCCCATATCCCGCCCGGTCAGGATCGTCTGCTTCGGAAACTCAATAACGCTGGTTAAAGTATTGGTAACCCCTCTAGTAAACTTGATGGCCATCTTTTGCGCAATCATTTCCGGCTGCTGATCGGCAGTCGCCAGACCCGGCGCCAGCACGGCAAAAACATACAAAAAAGCTGATAACAACAGAACCTTTTTCATACGATCTCCTTTTTCTAGGTGTATCGCAAACGCCCCGAACGATGGCAACAGTGCTGGTTTCTGCAGCAGTGGCGCAAGCATTGTGCCCCTGTAACGCACGTACCCTCTTACCACAAAGAATTTAGGGTTGCAAGCTTCACAGGTCAAAAAGAGTCGGCTCCTGCGGCAAAAACGGCTCAAACCTTTTTTTCACATGGCGCAGCTTTTCGATGTAGTACTGAACATTGATATCCGGATGCGCCGGATCAAAAGCGGTCACAGGACGGCACTGTTCGTACGCGGTTGCATCCCTGCCGGAACCGCTGACATAGTAGCTGACGTGGTCACCGGCACGGTAGATTCTGCCTGAAGCGAGGGCGATTTCAAACGCGGCCGAACGATTGCGCTTGCCCGATCGCAGCTTTTCACTATAGCTGCCCGGTGACTCGTTGAGCGTCTCGCTGCGGGCCACCCAGGCAACATCCAGGGCTCGTGAGCGAAGACCGGCACAATACTCCTCGTACAAACGCTCGACGGTATCCCCATTGCCGGTCAGCAAACGTTCGATAACATTCCTTATGAATTCCCGCAGGCACTGTTCCAACCCACGTGAACGAAGCCCGCTCCCCTTGATGATGATCCTGCCGTCATACTCCTGCAGGGCATAATTTTTTGTTTTATAGGCGAACATGGATCGATAGCGTCCGTCAAGTTCGACCTCGATCCCTTCCGGCAGCATCCCGGAAACGCGTTCCACCAACGCCTGTTCCGCCTCTTCGGTTGCGCATGTCGCCGGCGGCCTGAAATAAACACCGTCGGTATCGACCTCCACCGGCCTGGCTCCTTCAGACAAGAGCAGGTCAATCATGTTTCTGATCGTGACCCGGCCCAAACGGGTCACTTCGGCAGCGGCAGCCGGATCGGAGAAGTTGTGCATGGCGGCTCCCAGATAGCCATAGAACGAATTGATCAGCACCTTGAACACCTGCTGAAGCGCATCATAATAGTGACGCTCCGAATCCTCCCCGGAATTCCGGGCCAACTGCTTGGCGGTCAGCCTGAAACTGCGCAGTTCAGCCAGCATCGGGAGAAACAGTCCAAGAGTTTCTTTGGCTGGAGCAAGTTTATATGTCAGCATCAATGACGGGTAGAGTGACGCCACGTCACAATGGACGATCGGTCCGACAACCCCCTGTACTGAAGACTCCGTATACCCCCCTTCGAAAGGAGCGGCAGCGGAAGTACGGCTTGGAATGGCGTGGCCTCGATGCAGGTATTCGCGCAGAAAGAGAGAATTGATGCGGGTGGCATTGCCGCGAATGACGCAGTTTTGAAAGGAATAAGGGAACATGCGGCTCTGCAGAAACCAGGGGTAGCCGAGCAGCCGGAACAGGGAGAGCGTCTCCCGGACATCATCCAGATTGTAGGAAAAGAGCTGCTCCGGAGAATCGTGAAATGCAGCCGAAATTTCGGTACCATCCAGGTAGGTGCGATCTTCGGCCTCAATACCGAAATGACGTGCTACGGCTTTGAGTCCATGGCTTTCAAGATTACGTCCGGACACATCATACAGCTGCACCAGAAAATAGGTATCGATAACATGCCGGCCATAGAGGTCCCAGCGCGGATATTCAAGGTTTTTGTCGGCAAGAGTCCAGCGGGCATGAGGGTTTATATGCGGCGACGACCCGTTGCGGCCCCAGTTCAGAGTGATCCCGTGCATCTTAGCCCGTTTGCCGATGTAGTCGAGGTCAAAGCGAAAAATATTATGACCGGTGATGACGTCAGGATCACAACGCTGGACTACACCGTTCAGCGCTCGCAACAGCTCCGCTTCAGTCATCAGATCGCCCCGCAGTACGATCTCCTCGCCATGAGAATCCTTGAGCGCAATCGAAATGATCCGGTCCTCCGGGCGTTCCGGATTCGAAAAGCCGTACCCCTTGGCGCAGTCTGTTTCAATATCGAGCGCAAGGCAGCGGAGTTCGGAGAATTCGAGACCCTTGAAGAGCGTGGTTCCACTGGCCAGCATATACTGGTGAGAAAGGTCGGGCAGGAACAGATAGGGGGCATCGGAAGCCGAATATCCTTTGCCGGTTTTTGCCGCCAAAAAATCGCGGGCGGCCAAACAGTCGCTCCAGGAATCAAACAGCAGCTGGCAGCAAAAAAAGTCGTCACCGTCCAGCCGACGCACGGCACATGGGACACGACAACCGGAAACCACTCCCGGATCATTGACGAGGATAAACGGCTGAAACGGTTCATCTTGGAAATGGACACGCCCGTCGGTTCTGAAAAAGAGCCTGATAAAGTGCCCGACCGATTCCACCGCGATGATGCCGGATCGTCCGTCATGCCCGAAAAGCAGCGGGTTATGTTCTATTGCGCTGGTTGGCATGGCGGTTCTCACAATTCGGATAAAAAAACAGGGCGGTTGAACACCGCCCCATTATACTCGTCTTAGTCTAGATACCCGCTTTCTGTTTCAGCAGGGCGGCCTTGTCGGTCCGCTCCCAGCTGAATTCGGGCAACTCTCGGCCGAAGTGACCGTACGCCGCGGTTTTGCGATAGATCGGGCGAAGCAGGTCAAGCTGTTCTATGATGGCGCGCGGGCGCATGTCGAATGTTTCGCGGACCAAAGCTGACAGGCGATCTTCGGACAGCTTTCCGGTGCCGAAGGTATGAACCATGATCGAGACCGGCTGGGCAACTCCGATGGCGTAAGCCACCTGCACTTCGCAGCGGTCGCAGAGACCGGCGGCGACCAGATTCTTGGCGACATAGCGACCCATGTAAGCGGCCGAACGGTCGACCTTGGAAGGGTCCTTGCCGGAAAAAGCGCCGCCGCCATGGCGGCCCATGCCGCCGTACGTATCGACGATGATCTTGCGGCCGGTCAACCCGCAGTCACCCATCGGGCCGCCGACCACGAAGCGCCCGGTCGGGTTGATGAAGTAGCGGGTATCGGCATCCAGCAGATGGGCCGGTATAACCTTTCTGACGACTTCCGCGATCACCTCTTCCTCGATTCTCTTGTGAGTTACGTCAGGAGTATGCTGGGTGGAGATGACAACCGTGTCGATGCGGGCCGGCTTGCCGTCAACATACTCAACCGACACCTGGGACTTTGAGTCCGGACGGAGGAAGTCCAGCTTACCGGACTTGCGCACTTCGGCCAGCCTGGCTACGAGCTGGTGGGCCAGCTGGATCGGCATCGGCATGAGTTCGGGAGTTTCATTGCAGGCATAACCGAACATCAGACCCTGGTCGCCGGCGCCCTGCTCCTTGTGCAGCCCCTCCCCTTCGGAGACGCCCTGGGATATATCGGGCGACTGGCGGTCGATAGAGACCAGCACGGCACAGGTATCGGCATCAAAGCCCATCTCGGAATCGGTGTAGCCGATTTCCTTGATGGTCTTGCGAGCAATCTCGGAATAGTTGATAACGGCATTGGTGGTGATCTCGCCGGCGATGACCGCCATGCCGGTGGTCACCAGGGTCTCGCAAGCCACGCGGGCGGTGGGGTCCTGGGCCAATATTGCATCGAGGATAGCGTCGGACACCTGATCGGCGACCTTGTCTGGATGCCCTTCGGATACGGATTCGGAGGTGAAGATGAATTTTTCTGCCATGACTGTTGACTCCTCTCGGTTCTACATAAATTTTCATACACGGATTATTTTATTGACCCGTAAAAATATAGCCATGCCGCTGATTTGTCAAGCAAAGATAGGGCTGGCAACTATTCCGTTTGACTTCATGGCGGCAAATTGGGCAGTATGATATGAATGTATATATAAACCATTTGCGGGAGCGTCTTTCAGACGCCGTCATGCGGCAACATGCCGCTCCTGCGATTTTTAACGCAAATCGACCTGAGGAGGTAGCCATGCCCAGAGCAGTCCTTTTTTTACTTGCTTTTTTTACCTGCGCAGCACTTCCCGCTTTAATATCCGCAGCAGCCAGACGTCCGGACGACATCTGGAACTACTACCATTTTGACGGTAAAGCCTTCACTCCGGGTCCGGCAATAGACGGCAGCGCTTTTGTTGCCGTACGCGAGAAGGCGCGGCCGGTCGTCTTGACAGCCCAGACAGCGGATATTGAACAGACCTCTCTTCCTGATGGAGCGGGAGTCATTGCCGGGATCTGCTACCTTCAAAGTTCCGGAGGCAAACTAGTCGCCGGCAGCGAATTTATACCCTGCCAACGAGTGCCGCTCCTGATCTCCGCTGGTGGCAAACAGTTTGTGACGGTACAGACCGATGACCGTGGCTATTTTTTGGCGGTTCTGCCGGCCGGAGCCTATACCATCGGCAGTGGGCCGTTTACTGCCAGGATCACCGTTGAGCGCGGCGTGACTACACTTGTCCCGTTCAGGGCCGGCAAAAGGATGGTGGACTGATGATTGCGTATTTCGCACGATTGCACCCATATTTTTCCTAGCCACATAATCCCGTTTAAAGAGAGATCCCATGCCAACACTTTTCAAAAGAGTCCTGATCGCCTGCTTTTTTGCACTTCCCACCCTCGCTTTCGCTGCCGGCAACGGGGCCGATGTAAAACCAGCGGCTCCACCGCAGACTGCGGTCTCAGCAGCGGCCGAGACGGCACCAAAACCGGCAACAACACAGACAGCCCGCATCGGCTATGTGGATATTGTCCGCATCGGCACGGAATCAGAGCGGGGCAAGGCACTCAAGACCCTGCTCACAGAGAGGAAAGACAAACTTCAGGGGAAAATAGAGGAAAAAAAGAAAGCACTTGATAAGCTGAAGACATCCATTGAGGCGAAGATTGCAGCAATGACTCCAAAACAGCGTGAAGCCAAATCAAAGGAATTCCAGAAGAAGCTGGAAGAGCTCCAGAAGCTTGCCCAGACGTCGGAAGAAGAGTTTTTTACCCTGCAGGAAAAAGAGACCAAGTCTCTCTACGATGCGGTTGAACAGGCGGCGGTGGCTCACGGTAAAGCCGGCGGATTCGCGGCCATTGTGGTCAAAAAGGAACTGCTTTATATCGGCAGCAATGTCGATACGCAGGATGTGACCGACGCCCTGATCAAGGAGTTGAACCAGACCGGCCAAATCAAGTAGCTTCAGGGCGTGTCAACAGTTCCCACGTAGCAAGTTTATTCAACGCTTCGGCATCGCTGACGCCGCACATCTCCACGTTCGGCCGCAGGCTGCGGCATACAGCCGGCCGCTCGGGCCGCCCAAAGATCCGGCAGCGGTTGTCGACAGTCAATTGAGAGCAGCGTACTCCGGCCGGCTTGCCATCAGACATGCCGGGAATCGGTGAAGATATTGATGGTGCAACACAGCAGGCGGCACACCCAACACGACATTCCATAATCGTTCGTTTTCCGAAATCCCACTCGGTTCCCCTTTATTTATGGGGGAACCGAGTGGGATTTGATATTTAATACCGGTACTGCTCCGTTTTGTAAGGACCCTGCTTAGGTACACCGATATAGGCGGCCTGCTCGTCGGTCAGGACGCTCAGCTGCGCATTAAGTTTTTTCAGCTGCAACCGGGCCACCTTCTCATCCAGATGCTTGGGAAGGACATAGACCCCGACCGGATACTTGCCAGGATTGCAGAACAGCTCGATCTGGGCAATTGTCTGGTTGGCGAAGGAGGAGGACATGACATAGCTGGGGTGGCCCGTGCCGCAGCCCAGGTTGACCAGACGCCCCTTGGCCAGCAGGATGATGCGCTTGCCGTCCGGAAAGATGACATGATCAACCTGAGGTTTGATCTCTTCCCATTGGTATTTTTCCAGTGCAGCGACTTCGATCTCATTGTCGAAATGGCCGATGTTGCAGACGATGGCCTGGTCCTTCATGACTGCCATGTGAGCATGGGTGATGACATGGTAGTTGCCGGTGCAGGTCACGAAGATATCGGCCTTGTCGGCGGCGTACTCCATGGTCACCACGCGGTACCCTTCCATGGCGGCCTGCAGGGCACAAATCGGATCGACTTCCGTTACCCATACCTGGGCCGACAGAGCGCGCATCGCCTGGGCCGAGCCCTTGCCGACATCGCCGTAGCCGCAGATCAGGGCGACCTTGCCGGCGATCATCACGTCGGTGGCGCGCTTGATGCCGTCCACCAGCGATTCGCGGCAGCCGTAGAGGTTGTCGAACTTGGACTTGGTGACCGAGTCGTTGACGTTGATGGCCGGAAATTTCAAGTCGCCCCGCTCGTGCATCTGGTAGAGGCGGTGTACACCGGTGGTGGTTTCCTCGGTAACACCCTTGATCTGTGCCAGACGGGTGGAGTACCAGGTCGGAGCAACGGACAGCTTGGCCTTTATCGCGGCAAAGAGGATTATTTCCTCCTCGGAACCGGGCTTGGCGAGCACCGAGATATCCTTTTCAGCCCTGGCGCCCAGGTGCAGCAGCAGGGTGGCATCGCCGCCGTCGTCCAGAATCATGTTGGAGAAACCGCCATCCTTCCATTCGAAGATGCGATGGGTATAGTCCCAGTACTGCTCCAGGGTCTCGCCCTTGACGGCGAAAACCGGCACACCTGAGGCGGCGATGGCGGCGGCGGCATGATCCTGAGTCGAAAAGATGTTGCAGGAAGCCCAGCGAACCTCGGCTCCCAGCGCGGTCAGGGTTTCGATCAGCACGGCCGTCTGGATGGTCATATGCAGCGAGCCGGTTATACGGGCGTTCTTCAGGGGCTGGCTAGCGGCAAACTCCTCGCGGATAGCCATCAGTCCGGGCATCTCGGTCTCGGCGATCCTGATTTCCTTGCGGCCCCAATCGGCCAGCTTAAGGTCTGCTACGATGTAATCTTGTGACATGGTTGTTCTCCTTTTCGTTGTGATGCTTCCTGTAGTGAATTAATAATTTCAGCCTCTCCCCTGACCAGCAATACCGACTCCTGTCCTGCAACCGCGGCAATGTGCTCGATGGCAATGCCCGCAAAACCTGCAAGTTTCAGCCACTCGACAAGTTCACCTTCCTCAAACCCCAGCCATTGATCGGCCAGCTGCTCGCGTGCCGCCTCGCGCTCGTGGCGGGCCAGGTCTGCCAGCAACACCACTCCGCCGGGAGTCAGCACCCGCCGGATCTCGGACAGCACCGCCGCCGGATCGGCCGCATGGTGCAGAACCATGTTGGCGACCACACACCCGACCGATCCGTCGGGCAGCGGCAGGTGGGTCATTTCCCCAAGGCGGAGTTCGACTCCGCTCACTCCATCATTCGTGAGCCGGCGCCTGGCCTCTTCGATCATCGCCGGAGAGTGATCAACGCCAATCACCCTGGACGACCGCGCCGCCAATTCGATCAGCAGGCCGCCGGTGCCGACGCCGATCTCCAATACAACGGCATCTTCCGGCACCAGCTTCAGCAGAAGTTGCCGGTACTCCGGCACCGGCAGCAGGGTTCGCGCAAGATCGTCCCACTGACGGGCATGCCGGTCAAAAAATTCCTGACTGCGCCGCCGCCGTTCCTCCAGCACAGCAGCAACGGCGGCCAGGTCACGGCTCCGTTCGGGCAGTGACTCCAGTTCCCGCTCAAACGCCTGGCGGATGGCGCCGAAAAAGCCGTTCCCTTCGCCGACCCGGTAATAACTCCAGGTTCCCTGATGCTTGACGGTCAGTATGCCGGCTTCAGTCAAAATTTTCAGGTGGCGCGAAATGCGCGACTGCCCCATCCCCATGATGCGGGTCAGCTCCTGCACGGTGAATTCACCGGAAAGGAGCATCGCTGTCAGGCGCAGGCGGCAGGGATCGGCCAAGGCTTTGAGTGTGTCAAGCATGATACATCGGATATCCCGGTTATTATAAATCAACTTTTATTGATATAGCACCATGCGGCATGTATTTCAAGCACAAAAAAACCGCCGGCAGGACACGGCGGTTTAAATCTCTGCTTTTCTGTTGCTGCTTCATACAGTTTTTCCACCCGGCATTTTCGATAAATCCATGTCATGAATCGAAAATTACATCCATTGCCCCTTGCACCGTTGAAACCCCTTCGAGGCGGATCCCCCGTTTCTTAAGACGTTTCAGGCTGCCGGCCGGGATAATGCAGCGTTTGAAGCCGAGTTTCTCTGCTTCGGCAATGCGCAATTCCGGCTGGGTGACTGCCCGCACCTCCCCCGCCAGACCGACCTCACCGAATATAACGGTATCGGGCGGGATCGCTTTATCGAGGTGACTGGAAGCGACCGCCATGATCATCGCCAGGTCGGCGGCCGGCTCGTTCAGCCTCGCCCCGCCGGCCGCATTCAAAAAGATATCCTGTCCGGCCATGTGCAAACCGACCTTCTTTTCAAGGACCGCGACCAGCAGAGCCAGGCGATTATGGTCAACCCCGATCGTCGTCCGGCGGGGGACGCCGTAGGACGATGGCGTTACCAGCGCCTGGAGCTCAACCAGCAGCGGCCGGCTTCCCTCCAGCGAGGTGGTGACGACCGAGCCGGACACGCCGAGCGGGCGTTCGGACAGGAACAGTTCGGAAGGGTTGGCGACCCCGCACAGTCCCTCCTGTTTCATCTCGAACACCCCGATTTCGTTGGTCGAACCGAAACGGTTTTTGACCGCCCGCAGGATCCGGAACGGATGGCTGCCATCCCCCTCGAAATAGAGCACCGTGTCAACCATATGTTCCAGCACGCGAGGACCGGCAATCGAGCCGTCCTTGGTCACATGTCCGACGATGAATATCGGGATGTCACTCCCCTTGGCAAGCAGCATCAGCTTGCCGGCCGATTCCCGCACCTGGCTGACGCTGCCGGGAGCGGATTCAAGAGCTGAGGTCCAGACGGTCTGGATCGAGTCGACCACCATTGCCGCCGGCTTCATGGTGGCAGCCTGGTTGAGGATCGCCTCCAGCGAATTTTCGGCAAGGATCAGCAGATTTTTGCTCGATGCGCCGAGACGCTCGCCCCTTAGCCTGGTCTGGGAAGCGGATTCCTCACCTGAAACGTACAGCACTTTTCCGGCTTCTTCTGCAAGGGTATGCATCGCCTGCAACAGCAGCGTTGATTTGCCGATGCCGGGATCGCCGCCGATCAGCACCAGCGATCCGGGAACGATACCCCCTCCCAAAACCCGGTCGAGCTCTCCGATACCGGTCGGCCTGCGTGTCTCCGTCTGCGGAGGAACGTCGCAAATCGGCACCGGGATCGCGCCCCCTGCCGGACGGGCCGCATGTGAAACTTTGATGACGGCCTCTTCCACCAGGCTGTTCCAGGACCCGCAGTCGGGACATTTGCCGAGCCATTTGGGGGACTGGCTGCCGCATTTCTGGCAGGTAAAGATTGTTTTATGCTTCATACGCCCCCTCATTTTTACGTTCAAAAATCCCGTGTAACGGCCAGCATTTTGGGAAAGACATTTGTGGTACACTATGACATAATTTCGGACTGCAACACAAGGAACGACCATGGATTTCTATCGACCGGCAACAACCCAGGGTACTCTTGACGGACTCGCCACCTTTTATCGCGCCGTGCGGGCGTGGAGGTTTTATCCGAAAGGTCATCCGACTCGTCGCAGCGCCCTGATCCTGGCCCACTCAGTGCTGCTGGAGCTGCTGGATGGCAATACGCTTTCACTCGTCTGCGGCCGCACCGGTTTCAGCTTTCCGGATGGAGAATCTATCAAAGATGCTTCATGGGTTACGGCCGCTCTTGCTTATGAGCTGTTTGTTCGCCGGATTCAAAAGATATCGATATTCCCCGACCTGCACCTGGAAGATCTGGTTGAGTTATGCAGGATCTTGAACCTGTCCCCCGAAGAGATCCAGTTATCCGGCGGCATCGACGCCATGATGGCGGCGCGTGGTGTCCGCACCATCTGGGTAAATGAATTTGATCTGGCGGTTATCCGCGGAAAACGCCAAAAGGTCGAACAAACCGGGATTATTCCCCAGGGTATTGATGAAGTTGAACAGGGCGGTGACTCTACACCCGTTTTTGAACCGCAATCGTCACAGCCGGATGCGCCCCTTCCGGAACTGCAGCTGCAGGCCGTGATGGAACGGTTGACAACCTGCAACGATGACGACATCTACCTGATGCTGACCCGCCAGGCTGTTACCTGTGCAGACAATCTCCGATCATTTCATGAATCGCATCTGCTTTTACCGCTGATTGATTTGCTTGTCCGCCACTCTAGAGACAATACCCGCAGTGAAATCGTGAGGGAGAGAGCACAGTTTGCGATAGAGCAGATCATGGCGACTGGCGAAATCCTGCAGATCGTGCTTGCGCGGACTGAGCGGGGCGATGAGGTGTCGAAAGAGACTCTTCAAGCGGTTCTAACGGTCGGCGGCGCCGCGGCAATTGCGGAAGCTGTCGAGCTGATGGGCCGAACCAGCGACCTTAAGGTCAGAAAAATGCTTTCCACCATACTGGGGAGCCTGGGTGAAGCGGCCGTACCGGTGCTTCTGGATTTGATGCATGATACCCGCTGGTTCATCACGCGAAATATCTGCGCAATTCTCGGCTCCATCGCCAGCCGCACCGCGCTGACGGCGCTGACTAAGTGCCTGCATCATCCGGACCTCCGCGTGCGAAAAGAAGCGCTTCGCAGCCTGGCCCATGTTGGCGGACATGAAGCCGAGGCAGCTATTCTAGCGGTTCTGCGCGGGACCGATGCAGCGGTGCATCGACAGGCGATCGCTTCGCTGGGCGGCATGAAAAGCAGAAGATCGTTAGTCGAACTCATGAAAATTGCGTGTTCAAGAGACCTGTTTTTAAAATCGCTCCCCATAAAAATCGATGCTTTGGCGGCCATCGCATCGATCGGTGACCGGCAGGTGACCCCGCATCTCATTGCACTCCTTGAGGAGCGGCATCTACTGGCTGCAGCACGCGGAAAGCTGTTTAAGGCTGCTATAGCCTCATGCCTGGGCAAACTGGGTGATACCAGAGCCGTGCCGATCCTCAAGAACATGGCTTCCGCGGGTGGAGAACTTGGCTCTGCATGCTCGGAAGCACTTTTAATGATAGAAAAATCGGAAGGAAGACCCGATGAGAGCCCTTGACAAACCGAACGCACTCAGACTGATCACGCTTTTTTCCGGTGCGGTTAAAGGAATGGCCTTTTACCCCGCTTCGCACCCGGCGATCAGGCAACCGCTCATGGAACTGTACAAGATTCTGACAACGGCTCTCACTGAGGGCGAGCAGATTTCCTGGGGTCTTCTCGACGGCATCATGTTCCTTGACGATCACCTCTTTATCTCGCCCTCTGCTGCTGTCGCCGACCTGACGAACCGCATGCTGGAGAAGGAGATAAGCCGGGTTGTGGTGACCTCATCGGTCAGCTTTGATGAGCTGGCATCATTCATAAAACTCATCTCCGCCAAGGGTGTTAGCTGCGACACCCTTTCACGTCAAATGAAGGAGCAGGGGATCACCGCCTTTAAACTTGTTTGCCATGGAGACGAACATATAATTCAAGCGGATGACGAACTTGAAGGCGACTCAACGGGTGCTCATGTTGAAACGTACGGCGGGGCGCTCTCAGCTATCAGGACAATCTGCCTCGACATTGAACGCGGCCGCATACCCGGCAGCGCCCCGCTGATAAAGGTTGTTGATCAGATGGTCGGAATCACGATGCGGGAACCGTCGGCGATGCTCGGCTTAACCATGATCAAGGATTATGACAACTACACCTACAATCACTGCGTCAATGTCGGCATTCTGGCGATGGCATTAGGGGCGACACTCGGCCTGGATGCTACGGCAGTCAGGGATCTGGGAATTGCCGGACAGCTGCATGACATCGGCAAGACCATGATTCCAAAGGCTATCCTTAACAAACCGGGCAAGCTTTCCAGCGCCGATTTTGATGAGATGAAGCGGCATCCCGAACTCGGGGCCAAAATCATTCGTGAAATGGAAGGACTGGCACCGGATATCGCATCAGCAGTGCTGGGCCACCACCTGCATTATGACCGGTGCGGATATCCTGAATGGGCAAACGAGCTCCAGTTCAACCAGATGATTGACATTATTGCCGTTGCAGACACCTACGATGCCATTACGACGCTGCGCGTCTACCAGCAACCGATCAACCCGAAGACCGCATTGAACGAGATGCATAAACTGGTAAAAACAATTCTGGACGATGCGATTTTTAAACGTTTTGTTGAAATGATGGGCAACTATCCGGTTGGCACTCTCGTACGGCTTGACAACAACGAGGTTGCGATGGTGACTCGCCCAAACCCCATGGATGAAAACACGCCGTTGGTGAGCATTCTGATTGATGGTGACGGCAATCGGCTATCCGCGCCTCGCGTACAGGCACTGGCCGGTTATGACGGGCCTCTCTATGCCCGGATAGTGGCTGTTGTCGATCCGCAGTTGAAAAACATCGACATCGGGAGATTGTTCGCGAGTGGGCACTATTAAAGCGGCAAAAAGCTGAGTGCGGTGGCCGCCGCCTGGCGGGTTGAGGCATGATGGGACGTCAGAAGCCCCTGGATTTGGCCTAACGAATTCCGGTCTTTGAGCATGGCCAGGGTTAGTGCCGCTTCGGCTTCCAGTACACCGTCACTCGCACCCAGAAAGGGTCGCAGTTTGGCGATTATTTCCGGCGTACCCGGAAAATTACGCAACGCAGCTATCGCCCGACCCTGAACAGTCGAGTTCTCATCGCCTAGAAGCTCAACCAGGATCGTGTGAACAGACGGCAAGGCCAGCTTTCCCAGCACCGCTACGGCAACCGAACGAATATCCGTTTCAGGCCGCCGGGCACAATAGACAAGCGGCGGCAGCACCTTCTCTCCGCCAATCTCTCCCAGAGCATAGATTGCGCCGATTCGGGCGGCCATGTTTCCTGTTTTCAGTGTTGCAAGTATTTCATCAATACCGCCGGTCGCTTCCAGCTTTTCAATTGCTTCGGCTGCCGCGATCCGAACCCCCGCTGCCGGATCTTTCAACAGCGGCCGCAATGAGTCTATACGTGAGCGAATATCTTCATTCATGACAATCTATGTAACAGAAACAGGCGGATGGCACAATTGCAAAGTGATTATTTGCAGCCTGTACACGAGATAGCAATTCTGATACATTGGCAAATAATTCGATATCATATTCGGAAATGAAAACGAGCTGTTGCTGCCTCAATGCCGCGGCTGGCTGCACGCAATAAAAAGGAGATCACACATCATGATGGGACCGATAGAAATCAAACCGGGGCTTTACTGGATCGGATCGGAGGATCCGGATCTGCGCGTCTTTGACGATCTTTTCCCGACGGAACATGGCACCAGTTACAATGCTTACCTGCTTAAAGGGACCGATAAAACCGTTCTTATCGACACGGTCGATGAAAGATTTGTTGATGAATACATGGACAAGGTCAGATCACTGGTAGACCCTAAAACCATCGACTACATCATCGTCAATCATACCGAGCATGACCACTCCGGTTCGCTGGCGTATCTGCTGGAGCAGGCGCCGCAGGCGGTTGTCTATTGTTCGACCGCCGCCAAAAACTTTCTCGGCAATATCCTTATCAAACCGGCCATCTGCCAAACCGTCAAGGATGGGGACACCCTCGATCTGGGGGGGCGCACGCTCCGCTTTATCACCGCCCCTTTTCTTCATTGGCCCGACACGATCTTCACCAGGCTGGAGGAGGAGAATATCCTCTTTTCCTGTGATGCGTTTGCGGCCCACTACTGGCAGGCCGGACACATTTTCAACGATGAAGTCGAGGATTTCACCTCGGCCCGCCATTTTTATTTCGACTGCATCTTCCGCCCCTTCAAGGACAAGGTGCTGTCAGCCGTGGAGAAGATTCGCCACGATGTGATCGACATGATCTGCCCCAGTCACGGGCCAATCATCAGGCGTGACCCGTGGAAAGTTATCCAGCAGTTTGAAAGTTGGAGCAAACCGACTTCACAGAGCAAAAAGATAGTTCTCCTGTATCTCTCCCCGCACGGCAGCACCGAAAAGATGGCCCACGCCGTTGCCGCCGGCGCCGCACATGACGGGATAGAGGTTATCAGCTACCATATCAACAGTCTGAGTTCCGGCGAACTGCGCACTTTGATGGAAGAGGCCGATGCCCTGATTTTCGGTATCCCGACGTTTAACCGTGATATTGCAAAGCCGATGTGGGAAGTGCTGGCCTATCTCAGCACCGTAACGTTGAAGACCAACCTGGCGGGAATCTTCGGCAGCTACGGTTGGAGCGGCGAGGCCTGCAAGATGGCGGAAGACCGCTTGAAGAGTCTCGGCTTCAAGCTGGTGAGCGAAACGGTGCGGATACAGTTTTCACCGAAACAGGAAGCACTCGAACAGTGCGAAGCGCTCGGACGGGCGGCGGCTGAAGCGGTGGCGGCAAGATAAGATCTGTTATAATTCTTATTGTTGATACAGAAAGAGGCGGGCACAGTGCCCGCCTCTTTCTGTATGTTCCCACTCTACGAGTTTATCTCGTGCCCGTACATCATCACCAGCCTCGCCCGGTTTTCCAGACAGAGCGGGCACAGCTCCCCGCCATCCTTCCAGACCTCGCCGGCCAGCCATTCACCAGCCTCGGCATACTGGGACTGCGCAGCGTTTTCGTCATAATCCTTCTTGCACATTGTACAGGTTTTCAACCTTCGCCTCCGGCAAGCGCCCGGGCGTACTCGCGGCGCAGCTCGGCCTGGTCCGCCGTGCCGATGATGCTCCACGGCATAATTTCATCCGCGGCGATCGTCCGCCCCACGTACCGATCCGTATCGATCCCGCAGGATCTGGCAGCCTTTTTGAGGTTCGCTCCCCCGGCCATTTCGATCAGCAGCGGTGACAGGCGGCGGTCTCCGCGCGACAAAAGCGCCTGCAGATACGATTCCCGCAGGCTTTCGACCTTCAGCTTGACATTGGAGAGGCGTTTCAGGCGGGACTCCAGCAGCTTGACCTTGCGCTCCAGCGAAGAGAGCGGCTCCATACCGCACCATTGAAACGGGGTAAAAGGCTTGGGTATGAACGGATTGACCGAGACGGTAATTTCTCCCAGCCGCTTGTTGGCGCGGCCCCGTTCGATGACCCGCTCGCGGATCGTCTCAACCAGACGGACCATTTCGTCCAGGTCGGCATCCGTTTCGGTCGGAAGACCAATGATGAAGTAGAGCTTCAGATTGAGGATGTCGCGGTCGATCAACCTCCCGCAGGCATCCAGGATCTGCGCTTCGGTCAGGTTTTTACGGATCACGTCGCGCATCCGCTGCGAGCCACCCTCCGGAGCCAGTGAGATGGTTTTGTGGCCGCTGGCGATCAGGGCATCCAGCATGTCATGATCAATGCGATCAATCCGCAGCGATGAAACCGAGACCTTGGCCCCCTTTCCAACTATGTAGCGGCAGAGCCGGCCGATCTCAGCGTAATCGGACACGGCAGCGCCGACCAGCCCCACTTTGTTCCGATGGGCAAGCCCCTGGTCGATCAGGGCAACGACGTGATCGAACGGTTGCTGGCGGAAGGCGCCGTAGATAAAACCGGAGCTGCAGAAGCGGCAGCCGCGAGGACAGCCACGGCTGACTTCTACCAGGTACATGTCTCCAAACTCGGTGTTTTCGGTCAGGATCTGTGACGCGGATGGTTCGTGCTGTTCCAGGCAGACCGATACGCGAGTGACCGGCAGCGGAGCAGCGGCTCTCGTATCGTACCCGGCCAATGTTCCTTCCTGATAGCGAGGGAGGTAAAAAGATGGGACGTATACTCCGGAAATCGCGGAGAGTGCCAGCAGCAGCCCTTGCCTGCCGTTATCGACGGGGGAGAGCAGCGCGGCAACCATTTTGGGAATGACATCTTCACCCTCACCGATGCAGATAGCGTCGATGAAATCGGCGACCGGTTCCGGATTGATAAAGAAGGCGGCGCCGCCGGCGATGATCAGCGGATCGGACTGGCGGCGCGCGCTGGAGTAAAGCGGAATACGCGCCAGGTTGAGGATCAGGGGGATATTCAGGTAGTCCGGCTCGAACGAGGTTGAAAAGGCGATCACATCGAAATCAGCCAGGGGGGTTGAAGACTCCAGCGAGAGCAGCGGCGTTCCGCTGCGCCGGTATTCTTCGAGATCATCACGATCGGGAAGGAAGCCGCGCTCACAGCGTATGTCGGTGGAGTCGGCCAGAAGCGAATACACCGTCTGAAAGCCCAGGTTGCTCATGCCGGTCTGATAGCGGCTTGGGGAGACAAGGCATATGGAAATCTGCCCTACCCGCCCATGCGGATGAAGATGCGTCTCCGCCTGGAGCAGGGCTCTTTGTCTGTTCCGGATGCTGCTGCTCATTGCAGCCGAACCGCCGGCACGGCAATTTTTTCCGGCAGATACCCGCGGATATTATTTCCCATTGGAATATCCTCCTTTATTACGGCGCGACGAATATACCATGAATCATAACAGGATTGAGTACTGCATAAAAAAAACGCCGACTAAGCGGCGTTTTTGTAATCAGGACCTGCAGAGTGAACAAAGTCTCACGCTTTTGCAAGCGATACAAACTGTGGAAAGGAGGCGGAACCGGTGAGACTGTTTATGGCCGTGGTTCCGAAGTGAGCCGGCACAAACAGGGCACCGTTCTGCAACCGCTCTGACGGCCGGGCTTTCAGCGAGACGCTGCCCGTATCCGAAGTGATTTTAAGAACATCTCCGGCACCGGCACCGATTGCAGCGGCATCCGCACTGGAAAGCTCGACATAGGCTTCGCCGGCCGCCAGCAGATTGTTCGCCGACCAGGCGGTCATCGAGCCGTTATGATGAAGCACCGGACCGATCGTCAAGGCAAACGGGCGGGTGGCCGGGGGGAGTGCAAGCGGCGCAAGCGGCAGGCAAGCGGATGTAGTCGTACGGTTTTTGATGCGCCCCATCCGGCAGCCATCGTGATCGCATACCTCACTATAGAGACCGGTCAGCGTAGTGATTTCGTGATGAAGGGCAGCAGGCGACTGCGTACCACGGGATGCTTCCGGTACCACCAGGCTGTGCAATTCCGTCAAAATATCGGCATCACTCCGCGCATCGCCAGCCGGTTTGACGGCGGCGCTGAAACATCGCACCATATTGTCGACCGAGGTGAACGAGCCCGACTTTTCGGCCCCGGTTGCTGCCGGGAGTACAATATGCGCCAGCTTGGCCGTATCGGTCAGGAAGAGGTCCTGGACAACCAGCAGCTCCAGCTTCTGCAGAGCCTTCATGACCCGGCTGCGATTAGGCAGGAAATGAAGCGGGTCGCTCCCCATAACGTACAGCGCCTTGATCTGGCCGGCTTCAATCGCGGCAATTATCTGAAACAGGTCTTTGCCGGGAACCTCGGGGATGGCGGCGTTCCAGGCGGATCCGAATGCGGCGGCGGCGTGGCCGTAGGCATGGTAGCCGGGCAGGTACTCGGGACAGACCCCCATATCGAGCATGCCCTGGGTGTTGTTTTTCTCATCCAGCGGATAGATCCCGGCGCCTGTTTCAGCAACGGCACCGGTCAGCAGGGCCAGATCAACAGTCCCTGCAACGGCGTTCCTGCTGTCGGCTGAACGAATGACATCGGTACCGTAGATCACTGCGGTACGGCCGCCCGAACAGATCAGAGCTGCTGCTTCACGAAGCCTGGCCTCGGATATTCCGGACATTTCGGCGATGCTCTCGAACGAAAGTGCGTCAAGAGACGTTTTCAGTCCCTCCAGCTCGGTTATCTTCCCCGCAGCGCCAAGACCTTCAGCCAGCACGGCCTTGTTCAGACCGGCTACCAGCCAGGCTTCGCTGCCGGGACGGCACTGCAGGAAAGCATTGGCGAATTTGTTCATGCTGCCGGCACGGCTCCCTGCCAGCACCAGCTTGGCATCGTTTTTAGTGGCGGCCTGAATGACCCGATAGGCAAACCCGGCGGATTCAGACTTGAGATCGGCTCCGATAACGACAATTGCGGTGGCCTTCTCGATGGCCTCCATGCCGAAGGTGCCTCCGCTGTAGCCGAGCATTTCCCACTGGATCACCTGCGCGGGGAGATAGCCGAGACGAGCCTCGGAGTCGATATTATTGGTCCCCAGCGCACCGCGCAGGAACTTCTGAAAGAGAAAACTTTCTTCGTTGGTCACCCGCGGTGAGCCGATGCCGGCAACGGCGGCCCCGCCTTCGGCGCCGGCCACTTTCTTGAGTCCCTCGGCAACATTTCCCAGCGCCTGGTTCCAGGAAACCTTTTTCTGCTGACCTGTCCCATCTTTCATCAATGGCGATGTCAAACGCTCCGGCGAGTTGAAGGCGGCATAGCCAAAACGGCCGTTGATGCAGAGGTTACCGCGATTGTAGCCGTCATCGTCGCTGGTCACCCGTTCGACCCGGCCATTCCTGGCGTGATATTCGATCTCGCAGCCGGACGAACAGAAAGCGCAGACGCCGGGGGTCACATCAAACGCCCAGGGGCGTCCTCTGAACTTGAACGGTTTGCTGATCAGCGTGCCGGTCGGACAGGCGCCGATGCAGTTGCCGCAGAAATCGCAGTCAAGCGGCTCACGGGTCATCGTGTCGATAATCGTATTGTCACCGCGGTCGACGATCTCGATCGCCTCACGGCCGACAACCTCCCGGCAGACCTTGACGCATTTCTCACAGAGGATGCAGCGGTTCGGGTCGCTCTCCAGCAGCCTCCAGTCATAGCGGATCGGCAGGCGCTCCAGAGCGGCGCCGTAATTGTTTTTATCGACCTTGAGGGAGAAGCAGCTGTCCTGCAGGTCGCATTCGCCGCCGGCATCACAGACCGGGCAGTCCAGCGGATGGTTGACCAGCATCAGTTCAAGCGTCTTCTTGCGGGCGGACTCAAGCTCCGGCGATGTCGTGGTCACCGTAATGCCGTCCTTGACCGGGGTGTTGCAGGCGGTCATAAAGCGCTCGACACCTTCGACCTTGACCACGCAAATCCGGCAGGCGCCGGTAGTGGAGACCTTCTTCAGCCAGCAAAGAGTCGGGATTTTGATCCCCAGCTCCGCAGCCGCCTCCAGAATGGTGGCGCCGGCAGGCGCCGTTACCTGTCTGCCGTCAATGGTCAGTGTTGCCGTCGTACTCTTGCTGCTGGACTCTGTATGTGCCATGCCAAATATCTCCAATACAAATGCTGTAAATGCGTGTTTGTAAATCCTACAGGGCCACCATTGCCATGCGGTAGCATCTCAGGCAACGATCAGCCTCGATCTGTGCGGCGCTGTCGTTGAAGCCCAGTTCGACCTCACGGTAGTTCCCCTTGGCGGCGCGCTCCCTGCCATGTACCTCTTGCTGGTTGGCGCGGTCGCAGGAATCCAGCCAGGCCACTCTTTCACCCTTGTCGTAGACTCCCAGATAGGTCAGCAGGTCATCAAAAATATCCTGCTCGGAGAGATAGGCCTTCCCCTCTTCCAGCCAACGCTGAATGACCCGGGCGGCGCGATGGGCATTACCGATGCAGGCAACCACGGTCAGCGGCCCGATTTCGGCATCGCCTCCGGCGAACACGCCGTCGCAGTCGGTGATCAGCGAACGGGAAAGCATATTACCCATGCCGTCCTTCAGATCCTTGCCGGCGGCATCCTTCAGCGGCAGGTACTTGGTGACGACCGTATTCCATTTGGTGATGTCGATGCCCATGTCGGGCGGGATGAAGCTCAGGTCGGGGTCCTGGCCGATGGCCGGGATGACCGTGTCGCACTCGACGATGAACTCGCTGCCCGGCACCGGCTCGGGACGGCGACGACCGGAGGCATCCGGCTCACCCATGGCCATGCGGACGCACTCGACACCGGTTACCTGCTCGTTGGCATCCACGACGACCCTGGTCGGGAGGACCTGGAATTCGAAGCGGACCCCTTCCTCATCGGCACCGTCTACTTCCCACACATCGGCCGGCATCTCCTTGCGGGAGCGGCGATACAGCAGGATGGATTCTTCGGCGCCTTCACGCAGGGCGACCCGGACACAGTCGATGGCGGTGTTGCCGCCGCCGACCACGCAGACCTTCTTGCCCATGCCGGTCGGATTGCCCAGGTAGGCCTCGCGCAGAAAATCAATGCCTCCGGAGAGGAATCCCTTGTACCCCTTGTCTTCGCCATCTACGCCCATCGGCTTGGAGCGGTGGGCTCCGGGCGCCAGAAACACGGCGTCATACTGCTGTTTCAGCTCCGGAAGGGTAATGTCCTTGCCGACCCGCGTGTTGTAGCGGATTTCCGAGCCAACCGACGCGATGATGTCGACATCGCGCTGCAGGATGTGGCGCGGCATGCGGTAGGCCGGGATGCCGACGGCGATCATGCCGCCGCCGTACCCTTCGGGCAGCGCCTCGAAGATCGTAGATTTGTAGCCTTCCAGTCCCAGGTAGTAGGCGCAGGCCAGTCCGGCGGGACCGGCGCCGACGATGGCGACCTTCTTCCCCTTGGCCGGCTTAGGCTGCATCGGAGGAGTGAGGTTGTGCTGCCACTCGTAATCCGAGGCAGTGCGCTTCAGCACCATGATATTGATGGCATCATCCACATTCTTGCGACGGCAGGCGGTTTCACACGGGTGCGGGCAGACCCGGCCGCAGACCGCGGGCATCGGCATATTCTCGCGAATAGTGGCCAGAGAAGCGCCGTACTGGAAGTTCTTGATCTCCTCGACATATTTGGGGATGTCGATATGGGCGGGGCATTTGTCCATGCAGGGAGCGGTGATCTTGTGAATAAACTGTGACGGCTCGGTATTCGGGCCGCAGGCGTTGTTGATATAGGCCAGAAAGTCGGCACGATAGTGCGTGACCGCATCGAAGACCGGTACCGTAGCGCTCTGACAGAGGGTGCACTTGCAGTTTTTCAGCAGCTCGGCCAGGTCGCCGACCGTATCCAGATCCGCCTCGGTCGCCTTGCGGTTCAGCACGTCCTGGAACAGGTCCATCAGCACCTTGGTCCCCTTCTTGCCGGGCGTGCAACGCCCGCAGCAGTACAGGGTCTGCACTCGTTTCATGTACTCGGCCGTCATGACCGGAACATCAACGTACTTGTCAAACAGGATGATGCCGTCCCAGCCCATGAAAGCCTTGAGCGGCTTTTCTCCGTCGAACGCCACCGGCAATTTGAACTCAACCGCCTGCGGTTCACCCGACACACTCCTGTTATCGACAACACTTCCGCCCCACGTGGAAAAAACGACCTGTGCCACAAAAACCTCCACCAAACCAACCCAGTAACAGGGTTAAGTACTCGCAATTATTGAATAAAAATCCTGCCGACAATTGTATACAGTATGCATGATTATCACAATAACACCTTATAAATCAAGAAAAAACAGACTGATGCATATCTGTTTCTTTAACCGGTTTTACCTTTCCCCGCGATGTGCTATACAGAGCGTATACATAGTTGTTTCCTATTCTCAGTCAAGGGAGAAAAGATCATATGGCAGACCGTCACAATCTTGATGAGGCATTCCGCAGTCTCTTTGAAACCAATATGGGAATTAAAACGGGGGAACGGGTGCTGGTGTTTAGCGACACCATCCGCCCTGACGAGACCCCATCCGCGTCCGATCTCGATCGGCGGACAAGGCTGAACGCCACCGCCCGTGCAGCGGCAGGATTTGCCGCGAGGGAATACGGCAGCGGCGGTTTTGTGGAATTTCCCGCCACCCCCGCCTCGGGAGCCGAGCCGCCGCTGGAACTATGGCACGCGAGCTTCGGCGCCGGCATCATCGCGGCATTGACGGCGGAGGGGTTACTGGCGAAACTGCTCGCCAAGGCGGCCTCGACCGAAGAAATTGCCGTCGCCGGTGAAATTGTCCTGGCGCAGAGGGGGGATGTTGCCGGGATCATCATCGCCATGTCAAACAACTCCACCAGCCACACCCGCTATCGGGCGCTGGCCTGTGCCGCCGGATGCCGCTTTGCCAGCCTGCCGCATTTCGACCCGGA